>MDTG01112090.1_pt1 | contig 14928 bp, 16 predicted proteins | sample 811421 | NCBI WGS metagenome assembly MDTG01 (sample SAMN05326645, study PRJNA326480) | marine metagenome | isolation source: seawater | place: Pacific Ocean: South East | collected 2011
AGATCCCCTCGCGAGATCATGCGCTTGATCTCGTCGAAACGCCGGGCATAGGCGGCGCGGTCCCAGAGTGGGCGGGCCTCGGTCACCCGCACCTCGGCCGAGGCAGTGTCTGCCGCCTCGAGCAGCGGCGCGGCTTCGGCGGGCGCGTCGAAGATGCCGAAGGTCAGCAGCGGACCCGTGACGCCCTCGAGCAACGGCGCGAGCCGTGGCTCCAGCGCATATCCCAGCTCGTAGGCGGCGAAACCTGCGATCCAGCACCCCTGCCGCCGGGCCACCTCGAGCCGGTCGAGCGCCGCGCGGGCCGAGGCCGCGTCATGCGCCGTGACAACCTCGACGGGCTCGCGGAACAGCGCCGGTTGCCCGTCGGGCCCCGCTTCGACCAGCACGCCGTTCAGCTCTGCCGCCATGTCCCCTGCCCTCGCCGTCGCGCTGCGACGCCACGCGCCGCGTTTCTCCTGCCCTCTCAAGCGAAAGACCGCACAGGTCGCCCTGCGCGGTCTTTCTCACTGTCCCTCACGAGGTAAGGCTTACTTGATCTTGCCTTCCTTGTATTCGACGTGCTTCCGAGCGACCGGGTCGAACTTGCGAACGGTCATCTTCTCGGTCATCGTGCGGGCGTTCTTCTTGGTGACATAGAAGTGGCCCGTGCCTGCGGTCGAGTTCAGGCGGATCTTGATCGTGGTCGGCTTCGCCATGTGTCTTCTCCTGCAACGGGCCGGCGCAAGCGCCCCCGCGAAATCCTTGAAGCCTGCCTTTTACTCAAGCGCGGCCCCGAGTCAACCGGGCATCGCCCGGAAAATTCACGCGTGGAGGGCCTGTAAGCCGGATTCTGTCCACGGCGGGTTTCCCCGCCGATGGGCGACCATTCATCTTGGCGCGCGGTCGCCCGCGCGCTCATGCTGCCAACCCGGACCTCTCGGGCCGAAGCAGCCCTGCGGTGATATCCCCGAAAGGATCAGTCCCGCGCGAGGTCCCTATTTGGCATTGCTCCCGGTGGGGCTTGCCATGCGGGTCCGGTTGCCCGTCCCCCGGTGGGCTCTTACCCCACCGTTTCACCCTTGCCCCGACGGATCGGGGCGGTCTGTTTTCTGTGGCGCTTTCCGTCAGGTTGCCCTGCCCGGGCGTTACCCGGCACCGGCGCTTCGGCGAGTCCGGACTTTCCTCCCCCGACGGGTCTCCCCGACGACAGCGGCCGCCCGGCCCTCCACGCGCGCCCGACATAGGGGGGCGTCACGGGGGCGTCAATACGGCCCGTGCCCCGATCGCGCGCGGCTCAGCGCAGCACCATCGGCTCGGCCATCCAGGCGCGGATCGCGTCGCTGACCGCATCGGGGGCCTCGAGCGTCGGCACGTGGCCCGCCTCGTCGATCTGCTCGAGCCGCGCGTTGGGGATGAGCTCGGCAAGGAAGGCCTGCCGCTTGAGCGGGTGCAGCGTGTCGTGCCCGCCGCAGAGCACGGTCACCGGCACGCGGATCTTGCGAAGCGAGCTCTGCTGGTCGCGGCGGCGCTGCAACAGACGGACCTGGCGGACGAAGACATCCGGCCCGAGCCCGGCGGCCATGTCGTCGAGCAGGGCCTGGATCTCGGCCCGGTAGGGTCCGGGCGCGAGGCAGTCGGGCGGGATGAGCCCCTTGAGCGCCGCGCCCATCTGGCCGGTGCGCGCCTTGATGATCAGCGGATCGAACTCGGCGGCCCGCTGCGGTGTCTCGGCGAGCGGCGAGGTGTTCATCAGCATCATCCGCGCCACCCGGTCGGGCGCGCGGCGCTGCAACTCCATCGCGACGACGCCGCCAAGTCCCAGCCCGGCAAGCGCGAAGCGGCGCGGCAGCACGTCGAGCAGCCCCGAGGCCACTTCCTCGACGCGCTCGCCACCGCCGAGCGGCGCGACCATCACCGCCATATCGCGCGAAAGATCGGCGATCTGCGGCCCGAAGAGCCGCGCGTCGCACATCAGGTCGGGCAACAGGACCAGTGGTTCAGCCATGCCGCCCCCGTTCGCGCACAGATCGCCCCTCTGCGGAGACCGACATGTCCTGCCTCGTTTGCGTGTTTCTGCCTCGGAGGCCGAGAGTAACAGAGCCCGCGGCGAGAGGAAGCAGGAAAGCGCCGACCCGGCAAGGGCTTGCCACCCGAAGCTGTCACGGCGACGTGAGCGGCTACTGCGCGGCCATGACCTCGGGCATGGGTGCCGCTGCGTCAGGCAGGGCCACACCGCCATGGATCTGCATCCAGACCGCGGCCTCGTCGTAGAGCGTCCATTCCCGGCGCAGGCCGTCGGGGCCGAACTCGGCGTGGCTGAGGCCCATGACATGCACCTCCGCCCCGGTCGGCGCCCCGAAGGCGCCCCAGCCCAGGTGCCGCCCGGTCAGCGACCAGCGCAGCGCGGCGCGCGGCGGCATCAGCCGGGTCTCGGCGCCAATGCGGTGATGGATGACGAAGCGCGCATCGGGCAGCGCCGCGCGCAGGGCGAACCAGAACCGCTCGGCGCCAGCTGGCCCCTCGGCCAGCACGCCGCCCGGATACGCCATGCGCGCGGCGGGGTCGTATTGCGCCGGGATCTCGGAGAACCCTGCCGCCATGATCCGCTCGAGCAGCGCGGCAAAGGCCATGCCCCACTGGCTGCCGTTGCCGCCGCCGGTGTAGGGGCCCGGCTGGTCGAGCGCCGGGCGGAACGGCCCGTCCCCGCCCACCGGCAGTCGTGCCCGCTGCCGCGCCCAGTCAGGCCCATCGCACCCGAGCTGGCGCAGGATCGCGCCGGTGTCGCGCACCGCCCAGATCTCGCTGATGCGCCGATCCTTGGCGTAGACCTCCGACATCATCCGGAAGCGCAGCCGCTTGCCCGATGCGGCGCCGAAGACCCCGCCCCCGGCGTGGGTGCCCTGCAACAGCAGCCGCTGCGCCCCCAGCGAGCCGGTCCGGACGCCGCCGCAGTGCATGACATCCTCCGTATGCGCCGCGAGGTCCGGCAGCGTGGCAAGAAGCTCCAGTGCGTCGGCCCTGAGCGCCTCGGGCCCGTAGCCCATGGCGAGCGCCTGCCGGTGCAGAAGCTGCGGATGGCAGAGCTCGCGCAGGCCCGCATCCAGCCGCCGCCGGGTCCAGAGCGTCTCGGCCACCTCGCGCAGGAAGGCCGGGTAGCTGTCGTCTGCCGTGTCTTGCCGTCTCATGCCACTCTCCCGCCAGGCTCGCGGCGGGAGAGTGGCGCAACATGGTTAGCAAATCGTTGGGGTGCCTCAGTCCGAGCCGTAGCCCTGCCAGCGGAACGCGCCATCCGAGGCCCGCAGCGGCGAGAACGGATTGTGCGCGATCTCCCAGACATGCCCCTCCGGGTCGGCGAAATAGGCATGGTAGCCGCCCCAGAACACCTCCTGCGGGGCCTTCAGGATGCGCGCCCCGGCGGTCTCGGCCCGCGCAACCAGCGCGTCGACCGCATCGCGACTGTCGAGGTTATGCGCCAGCGTCAGTGCGCCGTGGCCCAGTTCCTCGACCGGCAGGCCGATGTCCTTCGCAAGATCGTCGAGCCCGAACAGCCCCAGCGTCTGCCCCAGCAGGTCGTAGGCGATGACCCCGTCGGGCCCCGGCGCCCGGGCCCAGCCCATCGCGTCGTAGAACGCCGTGGCGCGGTCCATGTCGCGCACCCCCAGCGTGATCAGGCTGATTCTCTGGTCCATCCGCGCTCCTCCCCCGGCTGAGCTCAGCCCCCGACTTCGACGATGGCCGTCTCGATCATGGCAAGATCCCGGGGCTCCGAGAACCGGTGATCGGTGCCCTTCACGAAGCTCAGCCGCACGTCCGGGCCGTCGATGTGATCGAAGAGCGCCAGCGCGGTCTCGCGGCGAACCGCCTCGTCCTCGGTGCCCTGCAGCAGCCGCACCGGGAACGCCATCGGCAGCGGCGTGCGCAGCACGAGGTTCTCGCGGCCGTCCTCGATCAACCGCCGCGTCACCGCGTAGGGGTCGCCGTAGGCCGAGGGCAGATAGGTCACACCCTCCTCCATCACCCGCGTGCGCTCTTCCTCGGAGAAGCCGGCCCAGAAGCCGTCCTCGGTGAAATCGGGCGCGGCGGCGATGCCGACGAAACCCGCCACCCGGGCCCCCAGCCGCTTGGTCAGCAGCGTGGCGATCCAGCCGCCCATGGACGAGCCCACGAGGATCAGCGGGCCCTCGGTCACCGCTTCGATCACCGCCTGCGCGTCCGCCGCCCAGTCGCCGATGCAGCCGGCCTCGAACAGTCCGCTCGACTGGCCGTGTCCGGAATAGTCCAGCCGCAGGAAGGCCCGGCCCCGCGCCTCGGCCCAGGCCTCGAGATGCACCGCCTTGGTGCCCTCCATGTCGGACTTGTAGCCCGAGAGGAACACCACGGTCGGCCCCTCTCCGGCGGTGTGGGCATAGGCAAGCCGGGCGTTCGGCCCGTCGATGAAGGCTGTCTCGGCCATGCGTGCTCCCTCCTTGGATGTCGCGGCGAGACTGCCCCCGCGCGCAGGCGGGATGCAACCGCTTTCCCGCGCCGCACCTCTCGTCGGGATTTCCCTTGCTGCCACAGGGGCTTGCCCCGAACGGCACGCCACGGTAGCCGATGGCATACGGTAAAGCCCTGTTTTCGCTGCATATCCGGCATTCCGAATTGACGGTAGGCAGCCCCGGCCCGGCATGAAATGCTGCACTGCAGAAACCGCGGTCGCCTTGCGCGGCCCTCCTTCTGACAGTTCAAGGATACCGATTTATGAAATCTCTTGCCCTCGCCGCCCTGCTCGCGGCCGCCCCCGTCGCCACGCTCGCCGACACGCTGACCCTCGCGCAGCCGCGCGCCGGCGGCACGCTGCACACCAACACCGTCGACATGTCGGTCTACCGCACCGACGCCGAAACCGACGGTGCCTTCGAGGTCGTCGCCCGCTACATCGACGCCGGCAGCGATGCCGATGCCGCGAAGACCCTGCGGATGCGCCTCGAGGACGGCGACAGCGTCGCCTTCGGCCTGCCCGGCCACAGCGGCACCAGCTGGAGCTTCACCCGCGCCGGCGACGCCCTCACCGTGACCTCGGCGCCGCTCTACAGCCAACTCGCGCTGAACTGAGCCCGCCCCGGTCCGATGGACCGGTAGACGAAAAACGGAAAAGGCCCGGCAGGAACCGCCTGCCGGGCCTTTCTCATCTGCAGGAACAGCCCGTTCAGAGCTGTGCCATGACCTCGTCGGAGGCTTCGAAGTTGGTGGTGACGCGCTGCACGTCGTCGTCATCCTCGAGCGCATCCACGAGCTTCATCAGCGACTGCATCGAGTCGAGATCAAGCTCGGTGGTGGTCGTCGGCTTCCAGATCAGCTTGGTGCTCTCGGATTCGCCAAGCTGCTCCTCGAGCGCGGTCGACACGTCGTTGAGATCGGTGTCGGCACAGTAGACCACGTGCCCCTCCTCCGAGCTCTCCACGTCCTCGGCGCCGGCCTCGATGGCGGCCATCATCACGTCGTCCGCATCGCCCGCGTCGGCCGGGTAGACGATCTCCCCCTTGCGCTCGAACATGAAGGCCACCGACCCGGTCTCGCCGAGGTTGCCGCCGTTCTTGGTGAAGGTCGAGCGCACGTTCGAGGCGGTGCGGTTGCGGTTGTCGGTCATCGCCTCGACGATCACCGCCACGCCGTTTGGGCCGTAGCCCTCGTAGCGGATTTCCTCGTAATCGTCGCCCTCGCCACCGGTCGCCTTCTTGATGGCGCGCTCGATGTTGTCCTTCGGCATGGACTGCGACTTGGCTTCCTTGATCGCCAGCCGCAGGCGCGGGTTCTTGTCGGGATCGGGGTCGCCCATCTTCGCGGCGACGGTGATCTCCTTGGAGAATTTCGAAAACAGCTTCGCGCGCACCGCGTCCTGACGGCCCTTGCGGTGCTGGATGTTTGCCCATTTGGAATGGCCGGCCATGGATGCCCCTTGCCTTGTCACGTCATGTAGGAAGTTCGCCACGCGCTATAGCCCAGAGCCCCCGCAGGCCGCAAGCCCGACGCGCGCCACGCCCCGGACACGTCGGCGCCACCGGACATCCCCCGACAACCGCGCCCGCGCGAAGAACAACACAAGCCCCCGCCAAGCAACACCACCACCCGCAGACCGGCGCCCGCCCCTTCTCCGGTTCCGAAAATACCCTCGGGGGAGTCCGCGCCGCAGGCGCGGACGGGGGCAGAGCCCCCTCACGCCCCGACCATCTCCACCGCCCGTCCGAGGTCCGCCTCGAACGCCGCCATGGCAGCAAAGCGCTCGGCCTCCGGCAGCCGCAGCAGGTAGGACGGGTGATAGGTGATCAGCACCGGCGTGCCGTCCGGCGTGGTCTCGACCCCACCCCGGCGCGCGCCGAGCCGGCGGCCGTCACCGGTGAGGCTCTCCGCCGCCGTCGCCCCCAACGCGAGGATCAGCTTCGGCTGCACGCGTTCGCGCTCGAGGTCGAGCCACCAGCGGCAATGCGCGACCTCGCCGGCGTTCGGACGCTGGTGGATGCGCCGCTTGCCGCGCGGGGTGAACTTGAAGTGCTTGACCGCATTCGTCACGTAGGCCCGCTCGCGCGCCAGCCCGACGCGGCCCGCCACCGCGTCGAAGAGCTGGCCGGCGGGCCCGACGAAGGGCCGCCCGGCAAGATCCTCGCGGTCGCCCGGCTGCTCGCCCACGATCATCAGCGCGGCATCCGGCGGCCCCTCGCCCGGCACCGCCTGCGTCGCGTCCGCCCAGAGCGGGCAGCGGCGGCACCCCGAGAGCGCCGCGGCCAGTGCCTCCGGCCCGCCCTCGGTCACCGCGGTCGCGTCCGCCTCGGCACGCCGGTCGGCGATGCGGGCGGCGCGCGGCGGCGGCAGCGTCGGCGCGGCCTCGGCCATCTCGCGGGCGCGTGCCTGCGCGCCGGCGATCAGCTCCGGGATCAGCGACGCCTCGGGCATGTTCTTCCAGTATTTCTTCGGCATCTCCGACTGCATCGCCGAGGTCTTCAGCCGCGCCGGGTTGAAGATGTTGCGGAAGTAGGTCCGCCACAGGTCCTCGGCCGCATCCGCGGGCAACTCGGGGCGTGCGGCCCCGGCACGGATACGCAGGCGGCCGGCCTCGAAATGCGCCGAGAGGTCCGGCGTGAAGATCGCCCAGTCCATGTCGCCGAACCGCTTGACGAAGAACGGCGCGGTCAGCTCTACGATGTGGTGCGAGGGCTCGAACCACGCCGCGAAGGCGCGGCGCTCCGCCCCCGGGGCACCGATCTCGCGGAAGCGCACGAAGGCGGTCATCTTGTGGCGGTCGCGGCTCACCTCCTTGGCCATGCGGGTCAGCCGGTCGACGCGCGCGTCGCCCCGGTCCTCGAGCAGGCGGCGATCGTCGCGCAGCGCCCAGAGCAGGGCGTAGAGCCGGGCGAAGCGCTCGGGATCGCTGTGGCAGACCGCAAGCCGGGCAAGATCGACGAAGCGGCGCGGCACGGTGGCCGCCCCGCCCGAGACCGGCGGCAGTGCCTCGGCGAAGAGGTCACCCGCCCCGGTGCCGCCGCGTTGCCAGAGCACCTCCTCGGGCGGCACGCCGGCGCCGAGCAGCGCGCGCGCCTCGTCGCGCCAGCCCTCCCAGGTGCCGATCTCCGGCAGCACCACGACACGCATCAGAGCAGTTGCAGCTGTTCGGGCGGCGGTGCGAAGCGGGCCCGCAGGTCCGCCGCGTCGAGCCCGCGCGGTGTCCAGTCCAGCGCCATCAGGAAGGCGCGCGCCTGCCGCAGGTTCACCCCCATGCGGCGCAGGTCATCGTAGCGCAGCGACCGGTGTCGCCGGGTGGCGAGGATGCGCCCGACGCTCTTGGTGCCGACCCCGGGAATGCGCAGCAGCAGCTCGCGCTCGGCCCGGTTCACGTCGACCGGAAAGCGGTGACGGTTGGCCAGCGCCCAGGCGAGCTTGGGGTCGATCTCGAGATCGAGATGCCCGCCCTGCGCCCCCTGGGCAATCTCCTCCACGCCGAAGCCGTAGAAGCGCAGCAGCCAGTCGGCCTGGTAGAGGCGGTGCTCGCGCATCAGCGGCGGCTTGATCAGCGGCAGCGCGGCCGAGGCATCGGGGATCGGCGAGAAGGCCGAATAGTAGACCCGTTTCAGCCCGTAGCTCGAGTAGAGCCGCGTCGAGCTGCGCAGGATGGTGGTGTCATCCGCCCCGTCCGCCCCGACGATCATCTGCGTCGACTGGCCGGCGGGCGCGAAGCGCGGCGGCCGCTTGCCGGTGTGGCTGCGCTCCTTGCCGGCCTCGCGCTTGAGCCGCACGTCGGCCATCGCCCGGCGGATCCGGTCGGGCGACTTCTCGGGGGCGTAGCGGGACACCGCCGCGTCGGTCGGCAGCTCGACGTTGATCGACAGCCGGTCGGCGTAGAGCCCCGCCTCCTCGATCAGCTCCGGGGCGGCGTCGGGAATGGTCTTGAGGTGGATGTAGCCGCGAAAACGGTGCTCCTGCCGCAGGGTGCGGGCGATGCGCACCATGTCGGTCATGGTATCGTCGGGCGAGCGGATGATCCCCGAGGACAGGAACAGACCCTCGATATAGTTGCGCCGGTAGAACTCGAGCGTCAGCGTAACGACCTCTTCCGGCGAGAACCGCGCACGGGTGACGTTCGAGCTCACCCGGTTCACGCAGTAGGCGCAATCGTAGATGCAGAAGTTGGTCATCAGGATCTTGAGCAGGCTGATGCAGCGCCCGTCCGGGGTGTAGGCATGGCAGATGCCCGATCCGGTGGTCGAGCCGATGCCCTTGCCGTCGCGCGAGTCGCGCCGCTGGCCGCCGCTCGATGCGCAGGAGGCATCGTATTTCGCCGCATCCGAGAGGATTTCGAGTTTCTGATCGAGCGTGAGTCTGGCCATGTGTTCATGTTATGTTCACGCTCCTCTGCAATCAATCCCCACCCGCGACTTCGTGATGGCTTTCGCGGCACCGCCGAGCGGGCTAAATCCCTTGCATGAGCCGTTTCCTGATCCTGCAGCTGCGCCCCGAGGCAGAGGCCAGCGACGACGAGTTCGCCGCCTTCCTGCGCAAGGGCGGTCTCGCGCCCGGGCAGGTGCACCGTATCCGTCTCGATTGCGAGGATCTGCCCGAGGGGCTCGATCCGCGCGACTACGCGGGTGTCATCGTCGGCGGCGGGCCGGGCTGCGTCTCGGACCCGCCGGACCAGAAGTCCGCGGTCGAGGCGCGCATCGAATCCGCCTGCCTGTCGCTGATGCCCGCCATCACCCGCGACGACGTGCCGTTTCTCGGCTGCTGCTACGGCATCGGCATTCTTGCCCATCACCTCGGCGCCGAGGTGAGCAAGGCGCGCTACGGCGAGCCTGTGAGCCATGTCACCTGCACCCGCACACGCGAGGGCGCCGCCGACCCGTTGCTCGACGGGCTGCCCGACCGGTTCGATGCCTTCGTCGGCCACAAGGAGGCGGTGCAGCACCTGCCCGCCGGCGCCGCGCACCTGCTGCACTCGGGCCCCTGCCCGTTCCAGATGATCCGCCACGGCCAGAACGTCTACGCCACCCAGTTCCACCCGGAGGCAGACGCGGCGGGCTTCGAGACACGCATCCGCATCTACCGCCACAAGGGCTACTTCGATCCGTCCGAGGCGGACGCGCTGATCGACATGTGCCGCGCCGCCGATGTCACCTGGCCCGAGCGGATCCTGCGGAATTTCGTGACGCGGTTCGGATGAGGGGGCCGGCTCAGCCGGTGCAGCCGGTCTTGGCCAGCGCCAGCGCGATGCGCAGCACCAGCGACAGCCCGGTGACCACGACCACCCAGACCGGCGGCTTGGCAAGCGGCCCGTCGAACAGCTCGGCGGCAATGCGGTGATGGGCCTCGCGCAGGCTGTGGCGCCCTGCCGCGCCCGTTTCCTCGGGCTTGTGACCGGATGCGCGCATCGCGGCACGGTCGTGCCACCACGAGCGCAACGGCACGCCGACGGTCCAGATGCCGCCGATCAGGAAGCACAGCAGCAGGACCCAGCCCGCCTGGTCAAGAAAGGCGGCGCAGGCCAGCCCGTCCGTGCCCGTCATGGATGGCTCAGCCCTGCGGCAGGGTCACGGAAAGCGGCACATCCCCGGCCTCGGAGAGCGCGATCAGCGTCCAGAGTGCCGGGCCGGTGTCGCGGCTGCCGGTGGCGAGGCGCGAGATCGTGCCCACCGCGACGCCGCTGCGGCGCGACAGCTCCTCGAGCGTCATGCCGCTGCGCTTCTGGATGCCGCGCACAAGCTGCATCCCCATGAGCCGCGCGGTTTCCTTGGCGGCGGCGGCTTCGGCCTGTCCGCGCTCGCGCTCGCTCAGGTCTGCCTCGAGATCGGCGAGCATGCGGGCCTCGGCTCGGTGTGCCGCGCGAGCCATTTCCTCGGGGCCACGCACGTCGGGCGCGGTGCCGAACGCGGAAATGCCCGGCGGGTCGCCTGCCTCGTCGTCGCGTACGGAAATGCCCTGCGGGGCGAAATCGGTCTGTGCCATGGCCACCTCCCGGATCTGGCGGGTCTGTCGAACCGGCCCCGGAGAGGGTGCGGCGGTCTGTCCGAAGGCGCCCTACCCTGAGGGGCGCGATCTTCCCTCTCGCCGGCCCGCCTCCGGGGCCTTTGACGTGTAAGTCAATGTAGGCATGTTTGACGTCAAAGTCAAATCCGCCCGTCCGCGCGCCTTACCTGCCCTGCGGGAAGCGCACCACCTGCAACCAGAGCAGATCGAAATGGCGGGGTTCGGCGCGCAAGGCCTCGAGCGTCCCGGGCGCCTCCTCGCGCAGCCCGCGCCAGAAGACGCCGAGCCTCGGGTCCGGGGTTTCCGTGTAGAGACCCGCCGCGCCGACCTGAAGGTCGGGATAGAGCAGCGCAAAGGCATAGGCCTCGGGGTCCTGCGCGGCCGCCATGCTGCCCGGCGGCGCCGGCACGACATGGTGGAACCGGCTCTGGATCGCCGCGATGTCGGGCAGGTCCGCGCGGTCGAGCTCCGGTGCCGCCCGCGCGTCGTCGATGCCGTGGCGCCGCAGCCCCTCGGGCGGTGTGAGCGGCGCCAGCAGCCGACCCATCTGGTCGATCCGCTTATGCAGCGCCAACTCCGCCCGCGCGAGGCGACGCCGCTCGCTGGGCAGCAGCTGAGACTTGTCGATGGGCTCTGAATAGGCGCTCAGAACGAATAGCGTGAACACTCGGACCTCGTGGTGGCGGCCCGCCGGACCAGAGCGAACGGCGGGTCACCTTGTCAACCTTTCGACGAAAACAGCAGCCCGGCTCAGAGCGGCCAGATCAGCGGGATGACCAGCGCCGACAGCACGCCGACGCTAAGGTTCAGCGGCACGCCGACCTTGAGGAAGTCCGAGAACCGGTAGCCGCCGGGCCCGTAGACCAGCGTGTTGGTCTGGTAGCCGATGGGAGTCGCGAAGCTGCAGGAGGCCGCCACCATCACCGCCACAACCAGCGGGCGTGGATCGATGCCGAGCGCCTGCGCGAGGCTGATGGCAATGGGCGTGACGACCACGGCGACGGCGTTGTTGCTCACCGCCTCGGTCAGCACCGAGGTCAGCAGGAACACCGCCCAGATCAGCAGCGGGGCTGGCAGCATCTCCATGTAGGGCGCAAGCGCACCCACGATCATCTCGACCGCGCCCGAGGCCTCCAGCGCCGCGCCGATGGCGAGCATGGCGAAGATCAGCGCGAGAAGCTGCCCTTCGACGAAAGAGAATGCCTCGTCGGCGTCGATGCAGCGACCCAGCAGGACCACCGCGACCGCGATGACCGCCAGTGCGAGGATCGGCGCGATGCCGAGCGCGGCAAGCACCACGATCCCGGCCATGGCGCCGATGGCAAGCGGCGCATGGCCCCGGCGGAACGCCCGCGCCGAGGGGTGCGAGACGTCGACCATCTCCATCTCGTCGGCCAGCCGCTTGATGTCCTCGGGGGCGCCCTCGAGCAGCAGCGTGTCGCCCACGCGGACGACGAGATCATCGAGCTTGCGCCCGATGTTCTGGTTCCGGCGGTGCACCGCAAGCGGGTAGACGCCGTAACGCCGCCGCAGCCGCAGCGCGCCCAGCGAACGGCCGACCATCTTGCAGCCCGGCGTCATGAGCACTTCGACCGTGGTCGTCTCCTTGGCCGAGATCTGGTCGACGCGCTTCAGCTCCTTGTTGCGCTGCAGGCTCAGGAGCTCCGTCATCTGGGTCCGAAGCACCACCCTGTCGCCGACCTCGAGCACCACGCCCCCAAGATCGCGGCGCAGCGATTCATCGCCGCGGATCACGTCGATCAGGCGCACGCCCTCGCGTTTGAAGAGCTGCACGCCCAGCACCTCGCGCCCGACGAGGTTGCTTTCCGGGGGCACCACCGCCTCGGTGAAGAACTTCATGCGCGAGCGGTCGGTCAGCATCCCCGCCATCGAGTGCCGCTCGGGCAGCAGGAACCGCCCGGCCACCGTCAGGTAGAACATGCCCCAGGCGACGAGGATCAGCGCCAGCGGCGTGACCTCGAAGATGCCGAAGGGCTCGAGACCCGAGCTGCGCGCCACGCCGTCGACCAGCAGGTTGGTCGATGTGCCGATGAGCGTGGTGGTGCCGCCGAGGATGGCGGCATAGCTGAGCGGGATCAGCAGTTTGGAGGGCGTTACCCCCAAGGCGTGCGAGATCTGCACGAAGATCGGCAGCATCATCACCACGACGGGGGTGTTGTTCATGATCGCCGAGGCGAAGATCACCACCACCATGATCATGGCGATGGCCTTGCGCGGACGCTTGCTCACCTGCCCCTGCGCGAAGGTCGCAAAGGCATCGAGCGCGCCGGTCCGCACCATCGCTCCCATGACCACGAACATCGCCGCGATGGTCCATGGCGCCGGGTTCGACAACACCTGCAGCGCATCCTCGTAGGGCAGCACGCCGAGCGCCAGCAGCACCGCGACACCGCCGATGGCGACGACCTCGGTCGGATAGTGTTCGCGCACGAACATGGCGAACATGGCAATGACCGTGGCGATGGTCACCCAGGCCTGCGTCGTCTGGCTCAGCTCGATGAATTGCATGCTTTTACGGTGCCAACCCCTTGAGACCCCGGCGCATACTGGCGACGTGACTGCCGCCTGACAAGCGTCCGGACGCGTGTTCACGCTGATCGCCCGGCAAAACGACCGGCGATCGTGCGCTCACGGCGCGGCCTCCGTCAGGCGCCCGCCCTGGCGGATCATCCGCACATCGACGGCACGCCCCGTGCGGTCATCGGTTTCGACGAAGAGCCCGCAGATGGTCGCCTCGCCAAGAGCCGGCTGGAAGCGGGTCTTGCCCATGCCGGTGACGAAGCGGCGCATCGGCTCGGTCTTGTCCATCCCGATAACCGAATCATAATCGCCGCACATGCCCGCATCGGACTGGAAGCCGGTGCCGCCGGGCAGGATCTGCGCGTCGGCGGTGGGCACGTGGGTGTGGGTGCCGACGACCATGCTCGCGCGGCCATCGCAGAAGTGGCCCATCGCCATCTTCTCCGAGGTCGCCTCGCAGTGCACGTCGACGAGGATCGCCTGCGCCATGCCGCCGAGCGGGTGCTTGCGCAGCACGTCGTCCATCGCCGAGAACGGGTCGGAGAACGGCCGTTTCATGAACACCTGCCCCAGCACCTGGCAGACCAGCACCTTGCGGCCGCGCCGGTCGGTGAAGATCCGGGCGCCGCTGCCGGGCGCCTGCTTGGCGTAGTTCAGCGGGCGTATGATACGGGGTTCGCGCTCGATGTAGCTGAGCATGTCCTTCTGGTCGAAGGCATGGTCGCCGAGCGTAAGCGCATCGGCCCCTGCATCGAGCAGCAGTTTCGCATGTTCGGCGGACAGGCCCATGCCGTTCGAGGCGTTCTCGCCGTTGACGACCACGAAGTCGGCCTTCCAGCTCTCGCGCAGCCCCGCCAGCCGTTCGCTGATCGCGGTGCGGCCGGCGCGCCCCATCACGTCGCCAAGAAATACAAGTCTCATGGCTCAATGCCTATGCGTGCGGAGCCGGAAAGCAAAGCCCCATTTGCGCGGCGATGCGCCGCGACGGCGCCGGTCGGGGCTCGCCCATGGGTCAGCGGCAGGCCAGCGCGGCCGTCATTGCGGACGCGTCGTAGCGCCCGAGGTTTCGGCGGACGATCGCGCCGCCCTCGAGACGCGCCGAGATCACCTGCGTCCAGTCGGCATCGGCGAGGACGATCTCGGGGCCGGCGCCGCAATCGCGCAGGCCGCCCGCGATGTTCTGCCAGCCGATCCGATGGTTGGTGAGCCCCGAAGCTACCGCGATCTCCCGCAGATCGGAGGATGCAGGCTGGTAGCGCCAGATCCGCAGCGTCTTCGCGAGATGGGGCCGGTCGACATAGGTCAGCTCGATCAGGCCGTCGCCATCGAGATCGGCGGCTCCGACCGGGGCAAGCCAGCGGTGGCGCTGCCCGATGAAGGGCGTCGCCGCAAGCAGCCCCTCGGCGGTATAGAGGGCAAGACGAGCGCCCAGCGACAGGTCGCTCTCGACCACCATGGCCGCGGTCACTGTTCCGAGGTCGACGAGGCGCGGTGCGGTATCCTCGAACACGCGGGTCCGGTCGAGGCGCAGCAGCACGTCGCGCGTACCGGCGCCATCCTGCAATGTCAGGCTCAATGCACCCCATTCCACGGCGTCGCCGAGAACGCCGTGATCATAGCGCGTGGTGGGCTCGGCGTAATGAGCTTCAATCAGGCGTGGTGCGGCCTCCGCCCCCGCGCCCAATGCCGCCAGCCAGAGGCAGAACGTCAGCCAAGCGCCGCGGGCGGTCCGCCGCCACCGGCGCAGAGCGTGACGCGGCGCCCGGTTCAGATCTGCATTTCCGGCATCTGAACGATAAGACCGTCCAGCTCGTCCGACACCTTGAGCTGGCAGGTCAGGCGCGAGCGTTCGGGGTCGGGCTCGTAGGCGAAATCGAGCATGTCCTCTTCCATGTCGTCCCGCTCGGGCAGCTTTGC
>MDTG01407084.1_pt1 | contig 14928 bp, 14 predicted proteins | sample 811421 | NCBI WGS metagenome assembly MDTG01 (sample SAMN05326645, study PRJNA326480) | marine metagenome | isolation source: seawater | place: Pacific Ocean: South East | collected 2011
CGGCTTCTGCTCGCCCGGCTTCTGCTCGCCCGGCTTCTGCTCGCCCGGCTTCTGCTCGCCCGGCTTCTGCTCGCCACCGGGCTTCTGCTCGCCACCGGGCTGCTGTTCGCCACCGGGCTGCTGCTCGCCACCGGGCTGCTGCTCGCCACCGGGCTTCTGCTCGCCACCGGGCTTCTGCTCGCCACCGGGCTCCTGCTCGCCACCGGGCTCCTGCTCGCCACCGGGCTTCTGCTCGCCGGGCTGTTCCGCCGTCGGCCCCTCGGACGTCGGTCCCTCGCCCTCGCCCTCGGTCGTCGGTCCTTCGGTCTCGCCCTCGGACTTCGGCCCTTCGGTCTCGGTCTCGGTCTCGCCCTCGGTCTTCGGTCCTTCGGTCTCGCCCTCTGACTTCGGCCCTTCGGTCTCGGTCTCGGTCTCGGTCTTCGGCCCTTCGGTCTCGGTCTCGGTCTCGCCCTCGGTCTCGCCCTCGGATTTCGGCCCTTCGGTCTCGCCCTCGGTCTTCGGCCCTTCGGTCTCGGTCTCGCCCTCGGCCCCTCCGGTCTCGCCCTCGGCCCCTCCGGTCTCGCCCTCGGCCTCGCCCTCGCCCTCGGCGGCCGGCTCCCCACCCACGTCCTCGCTCAGCCGATTCCGCAGCCCGCTCAGGCGCCCCAGCGCCTGCTCGATCTCCCGATCCGTCTGCTCGTCCCACGACTTCGGCGGCAGCCCGTTCACCCGCCGCTGGAGCCTCCCGAGCGCCGCCCCCTGGGCCGCGGGCGTGTCCTCGTTCAGCCCGCGCGCCGCCTCCTCGAAGGCCTGGCGCAGCTCGGGCGAGGTCGCGCCCGCCGCCGCCCGCAGCAGCGCGGCGCGCGCCTCGCTCCGCTCCGCTCGGCTGAGCGGCTTCGCCTGCGCGTCGCGGGCGAGCACCTGGCGCAGCGTCTCGTCCGCCGCCAGCTCCTCGTGGAAGGCCGCCCGCGCGCGAATCCGCTCGCGCTCCTCGCGCAGCTGCTGCTCGACCTCGCCCAGGCGCACCATGGCCTGGAGCTCGTCCAGCTGGCCGCGCCGCGCGGCGCGGGCGAAGCGCTCGAGGTCCTCGCTGGCCTGGCGGAGCGCGCCCGCCTCGTGGGCGTCGCTGGCGCGGCGCAGGCGCGAGCCGAGTCGGCGCACCTCGCGCAGGTCGGTCTCGTCGAGGACGGCCTGGGGGCGGGCGTCTGCCCGGTTGACGCGCTGCAAGGGCGGCGCCAGCGCGACCAGCAGCGTCAGCAGCGCGGCCAGCCCGAGGATCCCCGGCGCCCGCGCGGGCAGCTGGAAGGGCACCGCTCGCGCGGGGCCCTCCTGGGCGTCAGCGGCCAGCGCCGCTTCGACCTCGCCCTGCACCGACGCCGCCCAGGGGTGGCTGGGGTCGAGCTCGAGGGCCGTCGTGAACAGCGCCCCGCGACCCGTCCCGTGCTCGAGCCCCGCGGCCGCCGTCCGCGGGGTGTAGCGGCGGCGCAGGCCGAGGAGCGCGCCGGCCAAGCCACCCAGGCCGACCGGCAAGAAGAGGGGCGCCATGCCGAGGGCCACGAAGGGCTCGACGGCGAACAAGCGCAGCAGGGCGCAGGCCAAGGCCAGTCCCGCGCCCCCCGCGGCTCCCCACACCGCGCCGCGGAGCACGCGCGCCAGATAGAGGCGGCGTTGGACGCGCTGCAGGACGACCTCGAGGCTCAAGGGCACCTCCCACCCGGGCTCCCTACAGCGTGTCCGAGCAGGACCCAGCGAGCAAGGGGTGAGGTTCCCTCGGCGGGCCGCTACCAGGGGCCGCTTCGCTCTTCGCTGGCGATCCAGTAGCCCCCGCCGCCGAGCTTAGCGATCGTCTTGAGGCTCTCGGTGTCCTTGTCTGCGATCCCGGCGCCCCACACCATGATCGGAGCCTCGCCCAGGCCCTTCTGCTTGCGCCAGGCCTGGCCGGCCTGGATCACGGGCACGACCGCCTCGAGCTTGAAGTCGCCGTCGCTCACGAGCACGACCGTGAGCGAAGGGGTCGGATCCCGCAGCGCCTGCAGCAGAGCGGGACCCGGCTCGGTCCCGCCGTCGGCCTCGAGGCCGAGCAGGTGCGTCACGGCCTCGCGGTGCGCCATCGGGAAGGCCGCCCAGCCGTGGCGCACGCAGCGGCGAGTGTGCGCGATCCCCTTGGGGTGGGTGCAGGGCTCCGCGACTCCCTCCCAGCGCTGCGGAGCGTCCGCGAAGGTCACGATCCCTGCCTGGAAGCCGTCGGCGGGGCTCATCAGGATCAGGAGCACGGCGCCGACGGCCCGGTCGAGCTCGCCGTGCATGCTGCCCGACACGTCGACCACGAAGAGCACCCGGTCGCTGACCGCGAAGCCCGGACGGGCCTTGGCGATCTCCAGCGGCAGGATCCGCGGCAGGCGCCGTTCGCTGGCTGAGCCAGAGAGCGCGAGGGCAATGATCAAGAGGGGGGCGAAGGTCAAAGAGATACGAAGGCGGCGCATGGTCCTCTCCTTCCCCCTCTCGAGCGCTCGCACCGTGCGCGCACTCGCCCACGACTCATAGGTTCGACACGCGTTCGGGAAACCCTCACGCTCCTTCCCCAAGTCGTTTGACTGCATGGCGAGCGCGGGCTCGCTAGACTCCCGCCATGAGCGAGGACGAGGGGACCCTGCCGGGCCTGGCGCAGCTGCCCCGCTTCAAGGCCCTGGTCGGGGCGGGCGAGTAGCCTCAGCCCCTGGGCGCGGCGAGGCCGCGCCGGGAGGTGACGGGTGCTCGACCTGTTGATCCGCGGGGGGACCCTCTACGACGGGAGCGGCGCTGCTCCGCGGGTGGTCGACGTCGGCGTCGCCGAGGGGCGCGTGCGCGAGGTGGGCGACCTGAGCGAGGCCCCCGCCCGCGAGACGATCGAGGCCGCGGGGAAGTGGGTCCTGCCCGGCTTCGTGGACGTGCACACCCACTACGACCTCTGCCTCGCCTGGCCGGGCCTGAGCGCACACTGTCTGCGCCAAGGGATCACGACCGTGATCGGCGGCAACTGCGGCCTGGGCGACCCGGACACGGCGGCCGCGCTGGCCGCCGCTGAGCGCGCGCGCCTGGGGGTGCACTTCGCGGTGCTGGCCCCCCTGGGACCCCTGCGCTCGACCGTCGTGCCTCGCGGCGAGGGCCGGCCCGCCAGCCCGACGGAGTATCCCGCCCTCCAAGCCGCGGTCGCGGCGGCCCTGGACGCGGGCGCGGTGGGCGTCTCGTGGGGGCCCTATCACGCCAACGCCCTGATGGACCCCGCCGAGCTCGGCGCCGCCCTGAGCGTAGCCGCCGAGCGCGGCAAGCCCTGGTGCGTGCACCGGCGCAAGGAGGGCGTCGGCAGCCTGGCGGCGACCGAGGAGGCGCTGACCCTGGCGCGCGACGCGGGGGTCGGGCTCCAGATCAGCCACCTCAAGGCCGCGGGCCGCCTGAGCTGGGGCGGCTTCGAGCCGGTGCTGGAGTGCATTGACGCGGCCCGTCGCGATCAGGAGATCGCCGTCGACGTCTACCCCTACGACGCCAGCCTGACCTACCTCTCGGCGGTGATCCCCGAGGCGCTCAAGGCCGACGGGGGCCTGGCCGAGCGCCTGAAGACCGCCGAGGGGCGGGCCGCGGCCCGCGTCGGCGTCGAAGGCTGGTTCAGCGAGCGCATGGGCCCCGAGTGGATCGTGGTCCTCGAGCCCGCCCTGCGCGAGGTCCCGCGCGGCTCGACCCTGGCCGAGGCCGCCGAGCGCCTGGGGATCGACCCCGTCGAGGCCGCCCTGCGCCTGATCGCGGCCGAGCGCGAGACCACCGGCGGCTGGGCGATCTACCGCGAAATGATGGACCCGGCCCAGGTCGAGGCCGCCCTGGACCTCCCCTACGCCGCGGTCGCCTCGGACGCGGTCCCCGAGGAGAACGGCCAGGCGATCTCGGCCCACCCGCGCGCCTTCGCGACCTTCGCCCGCGCCCTGCGGCGCGCCGCAGCGGGGGGCGAGGCCCGCCTGGCCGACGCGGTCCGCAAGGCGACGGCCTTCCCCGCCGAGCGCTTCGGGCTGGTGCGGGGGCGGATCGAGGACGGCGCCGTGGCCGACCTGCTCGTGATCTCGCCCGACTTCGAGGAGGGCGCGACCTACCGCGAGCCGACGGCCTACCCGCGCGGGATCGAGCTGGTGGTCGTCGCCGGCGAGGTCGCCCTGCGCGAGGGCGAGCCGACGCCGGCCCGCGCGGGCATTGTGTTGCGCCGCTGAGCGGCGCGACCCAGGCTGCGCCGCGCTGCTCGGGGGGCTGACGAGGAGCTGTCGCTGACAGCGACAGCTCCCTCTGATTCGATACTCAACGGGGAAAACTGGAAAACTCGAAGGAGGCAGCTCCGCTGCGCGATCGCCGCGCCTTCCAGTTTTCCAGTTTTCTCCGTTCAAACCCGAAACGCGAAGGAGCTGTCGCGCTCAGCGACAGCTCCCTCTTACTCGAAAGCAGGAAGGGCTCAGTCGTAGGCGAGAGCTTCCTGCTTTCCTGCTTTCCTTCTCAAAATCCGAAACGCGAAGGAGCTGTCGCGCTCAGCGACAGCTCCCTCTGTCGCCTGCAGCGACAGCTCCTTCCCTTCATCGTTCGGGCACGAAGCTCTAGGCCGCCAGGCGCTCGAACTCGCCGCTCTCGCCGAGGAGCGAGACGGCGCCCGCGCCGATGTCGTAGACCCAACCGTGCAGCTCGATCGGGTGCTTGCGCGAGCGCAACCTGCGCCGAACAGCGGGGTAGCGGGCCAGACGCTCGAGCTGGACCCGGACGTTCTCCTCCACGGCGAAGCGGGGGAGCTCGTCTGCGACCCGCGACTGGGCGATCCGGTAGCGAGTCTCCTCGCCGTGCTGCTGGAGCCAGCGGCGCACGGCGGGGAGCTCGGCGACGCTGCTCGGCTCGAGCAGGCCGCCGAGCGCGCCGCAGCCGAGGTGGCCGCACACGACCACGTTGCGGACCCCGAGGGCCTCGACCGCGTACTCGATGGCGGCCGCCTCGCCGCCTTCGCTCCAGCCGGGGGCAGGGACGAGGTTGCCCGCGTTGCGCAGCACGAAGAGCTCGCCGGGGGCCGTCTGGGTGAGCAGGCTCGGGTCGATCCGCGAGTCCGAGCAGGTAATGAAGAGCGTGCTCGGCGCCTGACCCTGGGCCAACTCCGAGAAGCGCTCGCGGTGGGCGGGGAACACCTGGGTCTGGAAGTGGTGAACGCCCTGCAGCAAGTTCTTCATGGTCGGCTCCTTCGGGGTGGCGGACGGCGGCTAGGTCATGGGTCCCCTTGTAGCGAGGATTCCTTGATCGTCTCAAGCTGCTAATAGTTGCGTCGCTGTACGCTTTTCCTGTACACAGGCCTTGGCTGACACCGTGTCTCGGGGAGGGCGTCGTGAGCTGGCTGAACTACCACCCCCTCCAGTATTTCTGGGCCACGGCTCGCCACGGCACGATCCGCAAGGCGAGCAAGGAGCTGCACGTCAGCCCCCAGACGGTGAGCGCGCAGATCCGCGCGCTCGAGCAGGCCGCCGGCGAGCAGCTCTTCTCGCGCCGAGGGCGGCGGCTGGAGCTGACCGGCGCGGGGCGCTTCGTGCAGCGCTACGCCGACGAGATCTTCGCGCTGGGCAAGGAGCTGGAGGAGGGGCTCCGCGGCGCGCCGGGTGACGGCCGGCGCCGCTCGACGGTCCACGTGGGCGTGGCCGACGCGCTGCCGAGCTTGCTCGTGCACCACGTCCTCGACCCGCTCAACGAGCTGGAGGACCCCGTCAAGGTCGTGTGCCACATGGGCAAGCCAGAGCGCCTCTTGAGCGAGCTGGTGACCCACGACCTGGACGTCGTGATCAGCGACGCGCCGGTCCCGCCGGCCTTCAAGGTCGGGGCCTTCAACCACCTCCTCGGGCGCTGCGGGGTGACCTTCGTGGGCGCGGCCAAGCTGGCCCGCAAGCTGCGCCCCGGCTTCCCCGGCTCGCTCGACGGCGCGCCCTTCCTGCTGCCGACCCCCGAGACCGCGATGCGAATCACCCTCGACCTGTGGTTCGCCGAGCAAGAGGTCGAGCCCTACGTGGTCGGCGAGTTCGCCGACGCAGGCGTGCTCTCGACCTTCGCCAAGCAGGGCGAGGGGGTGGTCGCGCTGCCGAGCGTGGTCGCCGAGGAGATGCGCCGCTCCTACGGCCTGCGCCCGATCGGCGAGGTGCCCGAGCTGATCGAGCGCTTCTACGCGATCTCGGTCGAGCGCCGCGTCCGCCACCCCGCCGTGAGCGCGATCTGCGCCTCGGCCCGCAAGGGGCTCTTCGCCGAGTGAGGCTCCTCCTGCTCGGCGGCCTGGCCCTGGCGCTGCTCGGCTGCACGCAGCCGGGGCCAGGGAGCGCCCGCGCCCAACCCCAGCACGCCGCTCCGCCCTCGGCGGCGACCCACGGCGCCGAGCTGGCGCGCGGGATCGCCGCCGCAGCGGGCTACCTGGCGCGCGCCTGCGACGAGGAGGGGCGCTTCGTCTACCTGCGCCACGCCGAGGGAGAGCCGGTCTCGGCGCGGGCCTACAACGTGCTCCGCCACGCGGGCGCGGGCTACGCGCTGGCGCAGCACCACGCGGCCAGCGGGAGCGCCGCCTCGCGCGCGGCCCTGCTCCGCTCGGCCCGCTACCTGCGCGAGCGTCACCTCCGCCCGCTGCCCCAGCTCGGCGAGGGGGTGCTGGCGATCCTCTCGCTCCCCCAGGAAGAGGTGCCTGGCGCGGCGGCCCAGGCCAAGCTCGGCGGCGCCGGCCTGGGGCTGGTCGCGCTCTGCGCGGCGCGCAGCCTCGAGCCAGGCGCCGTGACCCTGGCCGAGCTGCGCGGGCTGGGCGCCTTCGCGCGCGCGGCGCTGCGCGCGGACGGCAGCTTCCACAGCAAGTTCAACCTCGGCGAAGGCTGGGACCGCGAGTTCGTCTCGCTCTACTACCCCGGCGAGGCGATCCTGGGCTTGACCCGGCTCGCCGCGCAGGACCCCGCGGGCGATTGGCTGGCGCTGGCCGCCCGCGCCGCGTGCGCTCTGGCCGACCAGCGCCGCAGCACCCCGCGCGACGCGCTCCCCCACGACCACTGGCTGCTGATCGGCGGCGCCGAGCTGCTGGAGCAGGCCCCCGCGACGCTCCGCTTCGAGCGAGGCCTCCTGCGCGCGCACCTGCGTGAGCTGGGGCTCGCGATCCTCGAGCGCCAGGCCGACGTCGGCCGCTATCCAGGCAGCTTCCACCCCTCCGGCCGCACGGCCCCCAGCGCGACCCGCCTGGAGGGGCTCGTCGCCCTGGCCGAGTCGCTGCCCAAGAGCGACCCCCTGCGGGCGCGCCTGCGCGAGGCGATCGCGCGCGGCGGACGCTGGCTGCTCGGGACCCAGCTCGAGCAACCTGCCGAGGTCGCGGGCGCCTTCCCCGCGGCCGACCCGGGCGGCGGACTCGCCGGGGCGCGCGGTCAGGTCCGGGTCGACTTCACCCAGCACGCCCTCTCGGCGCTCCTCGGCTGGCAGGCGCTCAGCCCGGGGGAGTGAGCGCCTCGGGGCTGAGCGCGTGACGCAGGGCGTCCACGTCGGCCTGATCGACCCCGCTCAGGCGGAGCGGCCGCTCGAGCCCCTCCACGTCGACGTCGCCGTCCTGGCGCAGCTTGACCCGCTCGGCGCCCGGCTCGGGGCGACCCCAGTCCTCGCCGCGGCTGCGGAACACCCCGTTGCGGCGGCGCAGGCGCCGGTCGGTCACGACCAGGGTCACCGAGCGCTTGAGCGCCGCCAGGTAGAGCCCGATCGCCGCCAGGATCGCGAGGGTGAAGAGCAGGATCTGCGCCTGACTGCGAAAGCCGATCGCCCCGCGGGGGCCGAAGAGCGTCGCCGCCACGAAGACGACCAGCCCCAGCTGCGCCAGGAACACCAGGTCCCCGGGCCCGAGGAGCGCCAGCCTGAGGCGCCCCTCCCAGAGCAGGCGTTCACCGGGCTCCAGCTCTTGCACGCCCCTATGCTACGTCAGCAGGGATCGACTACGCTGAGGGCATGAGCTTCGCCCGCCTGGTCCCCCTCGCGCTGAGCGCCGCGCTCCTGGTCACCCTGGCCGGCCCCGCCGCGGCCACCAACACGACCGAGGACCCTCCCCTGCGCGTGACCCTCCACGACGGCTCGACCTACGAGGGGAAGCTGACCTGGAAGCAGAGCAAGCTGTGGGTCAAGGGGCGCAAGCGGAAGAAGATCCCCTACGGCGACATCTCACTGATCTCGGCCGCCCCGGCGCCCACGCTCGAGGAGCTGGCGGCGGAGTTCGCCAAGAAGGCCAAGGGGCTGCAGGAGGACGACCTCAAGGGCTGGCTGCGCCTGGCCCGCTGGGCGGCCGAGCGCGACCTCATGGACGAGGCGGCGGAGGCCTACGAGCAGGTCCTCGAGCTCGACGAGCAGAACGCCGAGGCCCGGGCGGGGATCGGTGAGCTGAAGGAGGGCGAGGACTGGGTCGCGGCTGGGGTCGTGCTGGGGCGCAAGCGGCAGAAGCTCGCCGCCGACGACAACGACGGCTTGGTCGGCCTGGCGCGCTTCTGCTTCGAGCACCAGCTGCGCCTGGAGGGCTTCGACCTGCTCGTACAGGTCTTGACCCGCGACACCTATCACAAGGAGGCGATCAAGCTCGCCAAGCCCTACACCAGCCGCTACCGCCAGCGCTCGACCCTGCGCTTCCCCCTGGCGGGGCGCTGGAAGGCGAGCGAAGACCGCACTCGCCACCACCAGCTCAAGGCCTACGCGACCTACGCCCTCGACCTCATGAAGGTCGACGAGCGCGGCCGGACCCACCGCGGCAAGGGCCGCAAGCTGAGCGACTACTTCACCTGGGACGCGCCCTTCTACGCGGTCGCCGACGGGACCGTGGTGGAGGTCCGCGACGGCAACCCCGACAACCCGGTCGGCAAGATCGGGGACGCCCACGAGAAGCACAACGGCGTCTCGATCGACCACGGCCAGGGCGAGCTCTCCTGGTACGTGCACGCCAAGAAGGGCTCGATCCGGGTCAAGCTCGGCGACAAGGTCAAGCGCGGCCAGATCCTGGGCACGGTCGGCAACTCGGGCGGGAGCGCCCTGCCCCACCTGCACTACACGCTGATCTCCCACCGCCGCCTCTCGGTGCCCTGGCGCTGCGAGTCCTTCCGGATCGTGGCCCCCGACGGGACGCCGATCCCGGTCCGCGACACCTGGCCCCGCGAAGGCTGGACGATCGAGGCCCCCGAGCCCGCGGGGAACGCGACGCAGGAGAAGAAGTAGCCATGGAGCTGGCGCACGTCTCCGACCTCCACATTCGCTGGCGCCCGGGCCAGTCGGGCGCCCCCTTCGCGCGCTACCTGAACAAGCGCGTCGTCGGCTGGCTGAACCTGACCTTTCACCGCAGCCACCCGATCGCGGTCCTCAGCGCGCTCGTCGCCGACCTGCGCGAGTCCCCTCCCGACCACCTGGCGGTCACGGGCGACTTCACCAACCTCGCCCTCCCCGGCGAGTTCGAGCGGGCCCGCGAGTTCCTCGAGGCGACCGAGCTCCCCGCCGAGCGGGTGAGCGTGATCCCGGGCAACCACGACACCTACGTGCGGGCCTCCGTCGGCCGCTTCGAAGAGGTCCTGGCCGACTGGCTCGACCCCGCCCTGGGGGTCGAAGCCTGGCCGCGCTCGCGTCGCGTCGGCGACGTGCTCCTGATCGGGACCCAGAGCTGCGTCCCGACGCCGGTGTTCCAGGCCTGGGGCGCCATGGGTGAGCGCCAGCTCAGCGCGCTCGGCGAGGCCCTCGCGAGCGACGACGCGCCGGTCAAGCTGGTCCTGGTCCACCACCCCCCCCTGCTCGCGGGGGGCAAGCCGGAGAAGCCGCGCCGCGGCAACCGCGACGCGGCGGGCCTGCTCGAGGCCTGCGTCGGGCGCGCCGACGCGATCCTGTGCGGGCACACCCACCGGGCCTTCCACCACGTCCACGAGGGGCTGCACGTGCTCTGCGCGGGCTCCTCGACCAGCTCGGTCAAGGCCCTCGGCGAGGGGGCGACCTACAACCGCTACCGGATCGAGGAAGGCCGCCTGCTCGGCTACGAGGTCCGCGGCTACGACCCGGCGCAGGGGCGCTTCGTCCACCTGCGCAACGAGAGCCTCGGCGCGCTCGAGGCCGCTCGCTCCTAGTAGTCGATCCCCAGCAGCTCCTCGGCTCGCCGGCAGGCGCGCTCGAGGTCGATCTTCACGTTGGGGTCGGTCTCCTTGAGCATGATGTGGGTGTCGAGCTTGGTCCACATCTTCTTGAGGATCTCGGGCGGCGTCCCTTCGGCCACGCGCATCCAGTTGAGCGCGTTGATCACGTTGGGCTTGTTCATCAGCCGCTTGGCCGCGACCTCGGGCTCGAGCAGCGTGTTGGGGCGGCGGCGCCGGCCGCGGCGGCGCGGCTTGCCGTCGTCTTCGTCCTCGGGGTTCCCGCCGGCCTTCTTCTGCTCGGCCTCGGCCTTGGCGGCGCGGCTGCTCTTGGGGATCGCCTCCTCGTTCCAGCCGAGCTCCTCCGCCGACTCTTCGGCGGGCGCCTTCTCGTCGTCGTCGTCGTCGTCCTCGGCGTCGTCGTCGTCCTCGTCCTTCTCCTCGGTGTCGTCTCCCGAAGTGATCAGAGGTTCGACCAGGCCCGCGTCGTCGAAGTCGTCCTCCTCGTCATCATCGTCGAGGTCGACGTCGAGCATGTCGTCGTCGTCGAGGAGGTCGTCGTCGTCGTCGTCGAGGAGGTCGTCGTCGTCCTGCTCCTCGCCGTCCTCGCCCCCCGCCTCAGCGGCTGGAGTCGGCTCGTCCTCGTCCTCCAGGTCAGCCTCGGCTGCCTGCTTCGAGGTCTTCTTGCTCGACGTCTTCTTCTTGCTCGACGTCTTCTTGCTCGACGTCTTCTTCTTGCTCGACGTCTTCTTCTTGCTCGACGTCTTCTTCTTGCTCGACGTCTTCTTGGTCGACGACGTCTTCTTCGCCGCCTTCTTCTTCGTCGCCGTCTTCTTCTTCGTCGACGTCTTCTTCTTCGTCGACGTCTTCTTCTTCGTCGACGCCTTCTTCTTCGTCGACGTCTTCTTCTTCGTCGACGTCTTCGTCGCCTTCTTCTCGGCGTCGGTCTCGTCAGCTGCGTCGTCGCTCATGAACGCACCTCCGGGGGGTCCGCCTCGGGAACCGCGGACTCTCGGTTGGCGACCCAACGCGCGGCGGCCCCGTCGCGGTAGGACTCCTTCTTCCAGATCGGCACCTGCGCCTTGAGCGCGTCGATCCCGTGCCGGCAGGCCGCGAAGGCCTCACCGCGATGCGGGGTCGAGACCGCGACCAGGACGCTGGCCTCGGCGAGGGGGACCTCGCCCAGGCGATGGATCAAGCACACGTGGACCACGTCGGGCCAGCGCTCGCGGATGTCCGCCGCCAGCTTGCGCAGCTCCTTCTTGGCCATCTCTTCGTAGGCCTCGTAGGCCAGCTGGGCGACCGGGCGCCCCTCGTGGACCTCGCGGGTGGTCCCTACGAAGAGGGCGATCCCGCCGCAGCGCGGGTCACGGATCGACTCATAGGCGGCGCCCACGTCGATCGCTTCGTGCACCAGCTCGATGTGATCGCTCACTATCCCCCTCCCAGGGGCGGAATCAGGGCCACCTCGTCGCCGGCCTGGAGGGCCCGCTGGGGCGAGGCCAGCTCCTGATTGACCGCGACCCCGAGGCTCGCGCGTCTGCGCTCGATCTCGGGGTGTTCCGCCGCGAGGTGTTCGAGCAGGTCGGCCACACGTGGCTCCGCTGCCTCTAGACGCACGCGCACGCTCTCGCGGCCGAGCGCCTCGCGCACGCCTGCGAAGAGCTTGACTTCGAGCTCCAAGCCCACGCGCTCGATTCTAGGCGCGCCGGCGCGGCCACGCCACCTGCCGCGAAGGGGGTTGAAAATCCGCTCAGGGCTATACTCGGGTGTGAACAGCCCCCTCCCCAACGCGCCGCCCAGCGCGCCGGCGCCCCACTTCACGCCCCAGGCCGAGGTCGTGCTGCGAGCGCGCTACCTCCACCGGCGCGAAGACGGCCAGGAGAGCCCGCCCGAAATGCTGTGGCGGGTGGCGCGCGTGGTGGCCGCGGCCGAGGAGCGCTACGGCGCCGACGCGGCCGCGCAGACTGGCACCGCCGAGTCCTTCTATCGGCTGATGGCCGAGCGGCGCTTCCTGCCCAACTCGCCCACCTTGGGCAACGCTGGCCGGACGCGGGGCCAGCTCTCGGCCTGCTTCGTGCTGCCCCTCGAGGACTCCCTCGACCAGATCTTCGAGACCGTCAAGAACGCGGCCCGGATCCACGGCACCGGCGGCGGGACGGGGTTCAGCTTCTCGCGCCTCCGCCCCCGCGACGACCTGGTGCGCGACTACGGCAAGGCCTCGGGCCCCGTGGCCTTCCTGGAGGTGTTCGACGCCGCCACGGGCGCGATCAAGCAAGGGGGCGTGCGCCGCGGCGCCAACATGGGGATCCTGCGGGTCGACCACCCCGACATCCTCGAGTTCGTGCGGGCCAAGCGCTCGATCGGCAAGCTGAGCCACTTCAACATCTCGGTCGCGGTCACCGACGCCTTCATGAGCGCCCTGGCGGCGGACGAGCGCTACGCCCTCGTCAACCCGCGCCACGGCGAGGCCACGGGTGAGCTCTCGGCCCGCGAGGTGTGGGAGGAGCTCTCCCGCTCGGCCTGGACCACCGGCGACCCCGGCCTGATCTTCATCGACCGGATCAACGCCGCCGCCCCGACCCCTCAGCTGGGCGCGATCGAGAGCACCAACCCCTGCGGCGAGCTGCCGCTGCTCCCCTACGAGAGCTGCAACCTGGGCAGCGTCAACCTCGCCGCCCACCTCAGCGGCGGCGCCCTCGACGAGGAGGCCCTGCGCGAGTCGATCCGGCTCGGGGTCCGCTTCCTCGACGACGTGATCGACGCCAACGAGTTCCCCCTCGAGCAGATCGCCCAGGTCACCCGCCAGACGCGCAAGATCGGCCTGGGCGTCATGGGCTGGGCGGACCTCCTGATCGGGCTCGGGATCCCCTACGCCAGCGAGGCCGCGCTCGCGCTCGCCGACCGCCTGGGCGGGCTCCTGCTCGAGACCGCGCGCGAGGCCTCCCGCGAGCTGGCCCGCGCGCGCGGGCCCTTCCCGGCCTGGGAGGGCTCCCGCTGGCAGCGCGAAGGCGTCGAGGGCCCGCTGCGCAACAGCACCACGACCACGATCGCGCCCACGGGCACGATCTCGATCCTGGCCGGCTGCAGCTCCGGGATCGAGCCGGTCTACGCGCTCGCCTACCGGCGCACGGCCCTGGACGGCGAGGCCGAGCTGACCTTCGTCCACCCCGGCCTCGCGGCGCACGGCGAGCGCGAGGGCTACTGGAGCGAGGAGCTGGCCCAGGAGGTCCTCTCGCGCGGGACCCTCCCCAGCGAGGGGATCCCCGCCGAGGCCCGCGAGCTCTTCCGCACCGCCCACGAGGTCGAGCCCGCCTGGCACGTGCGCCACCAGGCCGCCTGGCAGGGACACATCGAGAACGCGGTCAGCAAGACGGTCAACCTCCCCCGCAGCTCGCAGCCACAGGACGTGGACGCGATCTACCGCCTGGCCTGGGAGCTGGGCTGCAAGGGGATCACCGTCTACCGCGACGGCAGCCACGAGGGGCAGGTCCTCAGCCACCCCCAGGGCCCCGCCTGCGGCGGCCCCGAGTGCGCCGAGCCAGGGCTGCTCGAGGAGGCCGCCGAGTGAGCGTGCGCGTCGAACGCCAGGGGCCGGTCACGACCGTGATCCTCTCCCGCCCCGAGGCGCGCAACGCCGTCGACCGGCCGACCGCCGACGCCCTGACCGAGGCCTTCCTGGCCTTCGAGGCCGACCCCGAGGCCCGGGTGGCCGTGCTCTGGGGCGAAGGCGGCACCTTCTGCGCCGGGGCCGACCTCAAGGCGATCGGCGGCGAGCGCCAGAACCGCGTCGAGCCCCTCGGCGAGGACGACCCCGGCCAGGGACCCCTGGGGCCCTCGCGCCTCGAGCTCGACAAGCCCGTGATCGCCGCCGTCTCGGGGCACGCGGTCGCCGGGGGCTTGGAGCTGGCGCTGTGGTGCGACCTGCGGATCGTCGAGGCCGACGCCGTCCTGGGGGTGTTCTGCCGCCGCTGGGGGGTCCCCTTGATCGACGGCGGCACGGTCCGCCTGCCCCGCCTGATCGGGCTCAGCCGCGCCATGGACCTGATCCTGACGGGCCGGCCCGTCGGCGCCGCCGAGGCCGAGCAGATCGGCCTGGCCAACCGGGTCGTGGCCCCGGGCCACGCTCGCGCGGCGGCCGAGGCGCTGGCCGCCCAGATCGCCGCCTTCCCGCAAGCCTGCCTGCGCAGCGACCGCCGCGCCGCGCTCCGCCAACACGGCCTCCCGCTGCGCGAGGCCCTCGCGCTCGAGTTCGCCGAGGGCTTGCCCTCACTCCAAGCGGAGGGCGTCGCTGGCGCCGCCCGCTTCGCGGGCGGCGCGGGCCGTCACGGACGCTTCGAGGGCTGAATCGTCCGGCGCTGGCCGCTGCTGCTGCGCCCCCCCTTCTCACGGCGCTTGCAGTCGTTCTCGAGGTAGGACTCGAGCAGCTCCAGCACGAGCTGCTGGGGGAGGGTGACCCGCTCCCAGGGCTCGAGGCTGAGGATCTCGGTTCTTAGCCGTAGAATCGCGTTTCGTGAGAGAGACATGTGACCACCTGTCTCCCGACCGGCTGGCACTTTGGCATTTCGAGGCGCCCCTCGCAGCGGCAGGCCAAGATCGATCGCTCGTGGCAAGTCGGGCTGGTCGGAGGCGAGACGTAAGTTGAGGTCATGGCTGGCCTGAGCGAGCTAGAGCAGGACCTGCAGCGGGCCGCCCAGCTCGCCTGGGACGAGCTCTCTCACGACCTGAGGGCGCGACTCCTCGACGAGGCGCGCGGCCAGCGCGCCGCCGCGCTCTCCCGGCTCGCCGAGCACGCGCGCCACGCTGCCCAAGCCGACGC
>MDTG01053591.1_pt1 | contig 14927 bp, 15 predicted proteins | sample 811421 | NCBI WGS metagenome assembly MDTG01 (sample SAMN05326645, study PRJNA326480) | marine metagenome | isolation source: seawater | place: Pacific Ocean: South East | collected 2011
AGCCCAGGTGGTGGAATTGGTAGACACAAGGGACTTAAAATCCCTCGAAGGCAACTTCGTGCCGGTTCAAGTCCGGCCCTGGGTACCAAAGAAGTTTTATAACTATGAATGAAAAGATTGATATCAATAAATCTATAGATCTTTCAGAAATTTTTTCTGTTCTTTGGGCAAAAAAGAATTTGTTAATTTTTACAATTTTCTTAACAGCTGTTTTATCGTCACTTTATACTTTAAGTCTACCAAATATTTATCAAAGCACTGCAACACTTGCTTTAACAGAGGAGACTTCAGGGAATTTAAATTCATTATCTTCGCAAGTAAGTAGTCTTGCAAATGTAGCTGGATTGTCTCTCACTGAAAAGAAAGCAGATAAAGCCTCCATAGCAATTGAGATTATTGAATCAGAAGATTTTTTTTCACAATTAATCTCAGATGAAATTATTTTTATGAAAATTTCTGCAGTCAAAGGTTGGAATCAGTCAAAGGATATTTTGGTTTATGATTCCAAAATTTATGATAAAAAAAGTAATAAGTGGGTTAGTGATAGTCCTTTCTCCTTTCAAGGCAAGCCATCTGTTCAGTCTTCTCACATCAAATTTTTAAATGATAACTTTAATATTTTAAAAGACGACGATACTGGGTTAATAGAAGTTTCTTTTCGTCATTTCTCTCCATCAGTTAGTAAGGAAATTCTTCAAAGGATAATATCTGAAATTAATTCAACACTAAAAGAGAAGGATATTAAGACTGCTGAAAACTCTATTTCATTTTTAAAAAAAGAACTTGAAACAACTAACTTAGGAGAATTAAAGATTGCTATAAATAGATTGATAGCCAAACAAATTGAAATAATTGCATTGGCAAATGCATCTCCTGAGTATTATTTTAAGATACTATCTTCTCCCACCAAACCAGAAAAAAAGTTTAGTCCAAACAGATCTTTTACAGTTATTCTATCTTGTATTTTTGTTTTTTTTATTACAAGCTTCTTTTTTCTCTACAGGGATTTATCTAGAAAGTGATCACAAAATATTAATTTTAGATTATGAAAATCTCGGATGTCATTGTAAAAATATTAGAAGCATGGTCTTTTGAAGATGTTTTTATGGTCACAGGAGGTGGATCAATGCATCTGAATGACTCTTTTGGGAGATCCAAAAAAATAAATACAATTCCTCTACATCATGAACAAGCTTGTTCAATGGCGGCTGATGCCTATTTTAGGATTAAAAATAAACCTGCTGTTGTAAATGTTACAACGGGTCCTGGCGGTATTAATGCTCTAAATGGAGTTTATGGAGCATATGTTGATTCAATTCCTATGATCATAATTTCAGGTCAGGTAAGGTCCGATCATCTAGTTAAGAACATTGACCCATTGCTTAGACAATTTGGAGATCAAGAAGCCAAAATAACTCAAATAGCTAATTCAATTACCAAAAAGACATTATTACTAGAAAGTACAAAAAACTTAGTAAACAAAATAAATGAGATGATTTATAACTCAAACATTGGTAGAAAAGGACCAGTTTGGATTGATGTTCCTTTAGATATTCAGGCAGCTAATTTAGCTGTAAAAGAATCCGATATTCAAATAATTTCAAAAAAATGGATAGAAAAATTAAAGAAAGACTCATTTTCTGCACCAAAAAAAGAACTACAAAAGATAAAATCTTTACTTAATCTAATAAAAAAATCAAAGAGGCCGATAATAGTTGCTGGAAATGGAATCAGATTTTCTGAAAATTTCAAAAAATTTAACAAATTCTTAAATTTACTAAAAATTCCAGTAACAACTGTTTGGAATTCACATGATCTAATATCAAATGATAATGCTTATTATGCCGGAAGACCTGGCGCAGACGGAGAGAGAGCTGGAAATTTTAATATCCAAAATTCAGACCTGATTTTAGTAATGGGAGCTAGGATGCATGTCAGACAAATCGGATTTAATCATGAAAGCTTTGCTAGAAATGCCAAAAAAGTAATGATAGATATAGATAAGTCCGAATTGGATAAATTCAATTTGAATATAGATTTGAAGATTAATATGAATTTAAACGTCTTTTTCACTCACTTCTTTGAAATTGCCAAAGCAGTAAAACTTGACTCTTCAAGGTATCAAGATTTTCTAAAATATTGTAAAAAAAATGTAAAAGAATTGAATGTTCTTCAGAATCATCATATCAAGCCGATTTCAGGGTCTATAAACCCATATCATTTTGTAGATATTTTATTCAGAGATCTCAATAAAGACACAGATATCATTACTGGAGATGGAACTGCGGCGGTTGTTACCTTTAAAGTAGCTAAATTAAAAAAAGGTCAAAGGTTATTTACCAATAAGGGTTGTGCTTCAATGGGATATGATGTTCCAGCAATGATTGGCGCCTTATATGCAGATAGAAATTTAAAAAAAAGAGATAAAGTTCTCATAACAGGCGATGGAAGTATAATGATGAATATTCAAGACTTAATATCTCTAAGAAAATTTAAACAAAGTGAATTAAAAATATTTGTTTTAAATAACGAGGGATATCATTCGATCAGGCAGAGTCAACAGAACTATTTTGAAGGTTACGAAGTCGGATGCGGAGAAAATTCAGGTCTATTTTTTCCAAGTTTTAAAAAAATAGCTTCTTGTTTTGAATTTATTTACTTAAAAGTTACAAATGAAACTTCATTAAAAAAAGCCTTAAAAGATAAACAAAAGGGCATTAAACTTATTGAAGTTTTTTTAGATAAAAATCAAACTTTTGAACCCAGAGTTTCTGCGACAAAACTCCATTCTGGAAAAATGGTTTCTTCTCCTTTAGAAGAAATGTCCCCTTTAATGCCAAAAAAGGAATTCCTTAATAGAATGTTAATTGAACTAAATGATGATTCTAATTATAAATAATGAATAAAGAAGTATTAGTGCTTGGTGGATCTGGAGATATTGGGAGGGCAATTTCAGATAAATTCTCTCCAAAAAGAACAGATTCAATAGGAACAAAAGATATTGATCTATCTAATCTTAAAAGTATTGATGCCTTTTTTTTAAAAAATAAAAATAAATATAGGATCTTTATCTTTTGCTCTGGAGATAATGATCCAGACCTTATTAGGCAAACAAACTTTAATAAATTTGAGAAGACTGCAAGAATAAATTATCAATGTTTGTCATATATTTTCAGTAGTAATTACTCTTGCTTAAAAGAATTAAGCTCAATTGTGGCCATAAGTTCTTTGTATGGAAATTTGGCAAGAAAAGGAAGATCTTCTTATGTCTCTTCAAAACATGCACTTAACGGATTTATAAAGAATTTGGCAATAGAGATGGCCCCAAAAGTTAATGCAAACCTTGTTTCGCCAGGATTTGTGTTAACAAAAATGACAAAAAAAAATAATTCTCAAAAGAAGTTAAATAAAATTAAAAGTATGATTCCTATGAAAAGATTCGCAAGAAGCTCTGAAATAGCATCTCTCACATATTTCTTAACTACTAAAGACGCTTCATACATCTCAGGATCAAACTTTGTAATCGATGGGGGATTTTCATCAGGAGGATTTCAAAACATAATTGACCATGAATAATTTTGAAATCGACAATGTTGTATTAAATTATCCAGATTTTAGTCATGGTGATGACTTAAATTTTTCAGTTCTATCAAATCCAAAAAGTTACAAATTAAAAGGTTTTGAAAGAATTAACAACGTTATATCACAAGTAGATAAAAGCTTATCTGAAGATAGTTGTCTTATTATTGATAAACAAGTTTTCAATATATTTTTTAAGTCTTTTCTGCAGAAAGAAAAAGAAAAAATATTTCTTGTTGATGCTTGCGAAGAAAATAAAAATATTGAAACAGTTTTGAGTATTTGTAACTTCTTTTCAAAAAATAACATCAATAAAGGTTCAAATGTACTTGTAATTGGCGGAGGAATTCTTCAAGACTTAGGTGGAACATCATCATATCTTTATAAAAGAGGTATACCATGGACATATTTTCCATCAACATTATTGGGAATTTCTGATAGTTGCCTTGGAGGGAAGACAGCTGTAAATTTCGGTGATTATAAAAATTTATTAGGGCTATTTTCCGCTCCATCCGAAATAGTCTTATGTTCTGATTTTATAGAGACCCTATCAAAGAAGGATTTAGAGTGTGGCTATGGTGAAATATTTAGACTTCTTATAACTGGTGGAGAAAAATCTTTTAATGTATTTAATGAAAATATTGCATCTGCAATTAGTGGGACTGAGGCTTCGCTTAATTCCTTGATTCTAAATTCTTTGCTAATTAAAAAAGCAGTTGTTGAAAAAGATGAATTTGAAATTAACATAAGAAAATCTATGAATTATGGTCATACTATTGGCCACGCTCTTGAGGCAATGTCTAATTACTCTATTCCCCATGGTATCGGAGTATGTTTGGGAATATTAATAGAAAATGATCTCTTTTCTAAACTTGATTTAATGCCTTCTAAGCTTAACGAAAAAATAGTATTGTCAGCAAAAAAAATCATTAGCGATGAATATATTCACATACTCCGAGAGATGAATTTTAATCAAATAGCAGAGCACTTAAAAAAAGATAAAAAAACTATTGGAAGCAAAGCAAACTTCACATATCTTGAGAATTTAGGAAAGATGAAATTCTCATACACAGAAGTGGATGATATTCAAAGAAATTTAGAAAAATCGAAGACGGATGTCATAGAAAAGTTGCTAAATTGATGAAATTGCTACTAGACATTGGAGCTTCATCTATTAAGTCTATTATTAAATCAAAGTCAGAACTAGTTGAAGAAAGTTTTTTGAAGACTGAGCCTTTATCTATTCATCATGAACCTGTTTTGAGTGTTTATGAGGCTAGAAAAAAAATTTTTTCTCATTTACAAAAACAAAAAAAATATAATTTCGAAGAAATATGGTTATGTTCAGAAATGCATAATTTTTTTCTTGAAGATACTATTACTGAAAAATTTAGCCCTTTTGTAAGCTGGAGATACTTCGATGAATCTTCAAAAAAAAATAAAATTAAGATAGAGAAAGAAATTAGTGATTATATTAATTTGTCAGGTCAAAATCTTCATCTTGGAGTTCCAATTTTAAATTTCAAAAAATTTATTGTTGATTCAAAAACTTTTAAATTAAGAACACTTCCAGATCTCTTCACTCTCATGGGAGATTCATCAAATAAAATTCATAACTCAATGGCAGCTTCCTTAGGTTTCTTGAACCTTAAGAAAGATTCTTGGATTTTGGAATTTTTAGAATTGCTATATCCAAATGTTCATTTCATGATGCCTGACATCCTATCTGAAGATGAGAATCCTTATCTGGGTTCTCTAAATTTTAACAATAAAGAGGTAGGTGTTTATGGAGGTTATGGAGATATGCAAACCGCCCTGCATGGCTCATCTTTAAGGGAAGGTCAAATAGGCGTCAATATTGGTACAGGCAGTCAAATAGCTCAGATATCATCTAACATACCTGATAAGACCAAAAAAATTGATTTAAAGCCATTCTTTGGAAAGTTCATTAACACAATAACACACATCCCTGCGGGAAGGAGCTTCAATTATATCGAGAAAAATCTGTATAAAAAGAATGACTTTTGGGAAAAACTGTCTGAGGTTAACTTTGAAAATAAAGAGGGTAATTTGGATCTCTTTAACCTGAATATTTTTGAAAATAATTGGAGATATTCAAAGAAAAACCTAAGCCGTATCAAATCAGCTTTTAAAAAAAATCAAAATTCATTTCCAATAATTTTAGATTCATTTTGCAACGAATATAAGAAGGCTTTAAGTTTAATTAATGAAACTAAGGAGTTTGATTCCATTGTTCTTTCAGGAGGAAAGTTAAAGGAATTAAAATTTGTGAAAACTTTTTTTTCAAACCTTGACGGATATAGAATACAATTCAGATCAAGTAATGAAATTGATGAAACATTAATTGGTCTTCACAAATTATCATCACTTTAATTTGTTAAAATTGTTATTTTTTAGAGAAATTAATGATGTCTATTACACAATCTGATGAAAATATATTTGGAAATTTATTTGTTTTAGAAGCTGCTAACAATCATTGTGGAGATTTAGAACGCGGACTTAAATTAATTAGAGACCATGCTGTAGTCTGCAGGCAAAATAATGTCAGAGCTGCAATTAAACTTCAATTTCGAAAAATGGATACTTTCGTACATCCTGAATTTAAGGGCAGTAAATCCGAAGAAGAAAAATCTCTTTATTATATTCAAAAAACTGAAGCAAAATCTCTAACTAAAGAAAAATATCAAATTCTTATCGATGAAATAATCAATTTGGGATGCATTCCAATGTCAACACCATTTGATGAGGAATCTGTTGACCTCTGTCAGGAATTCGACTTGCCAATAATTAAAATTGCTAGTTCAGATATGAATGATTGGCCATTGATTGAAAAAATAGCATCAACCAGAAAGCCAGTAATTGTCTCATCTGGAGGTGCCTCTGAAAAAGATCTTGATGACATAGTTTCCTTTTTTTCTAAAAGAGAGATCCCTTTATGTATAAATCATTGTGTTTCTCTGTATCCTTCAGAAGATGATGAGCTTCATTTAGATCAAATAGATTATTTAAAGAATAGATATCCAAATAATGTAATTGGCTTCTCGTCCCATGAATATCATGATTGGCACTCTTCCATGATGATCTCTTACGCTAAGGGTGCCAGATCATGGGAGAGGCACATTGATATTGAATGGCCTGATCATAGCATTCAAAAATACTGTTCTCTTCCTCATCAAATGGATGAATGGTTTACTGCATTTCATAAAGCAAAAGAAATGACAGGAGGTTTAAAAGATAGGAGAAGAGAAATATCAAAAAAAGAGACGAAATATTTAGATGCTCTTGTTAGAGGTATTTATGCTAGAAAAGATTTAAAAACTGGACATGTTATAAACCAAAGTAATTTTGATGAATTTTTCTTTCTAGCAATTCCATTACATAAAAAACAACTTTCATGTAGAGAAGTCTTTAATGGAGAAACTTTAAAAACTGATTTAAAAGCTAATGAACAACTTACGATTAACAATGTCGATGGTCCCTATTCTGATAACTCATCCTTAAGGAAAAAAATATCAAATAGAGGATTATAATTTACTTAATGAATATCCTTTTCTTGGGTGGAACAGGCTTTTTTGGTATTTCTTTTCTAAAATTTTTAGAATTTTCATATAGGGGGGAAATTAATTCACTAACAATTGTAGGAAGAAATATTTCTAAACTGAAAGACTCGTATCATCTTAAAGAATTAAATTTCAAGATAAATTTTATAAAAGTTGATATTTTAGGGAAATTAGATTCACTTAAAAATAAAAATTACACTCATATAATTCATGCTGCAGCAGACTCAACAAAAATAGATAACTTAAACTCATCTCAAAGATACGATCAAATTGTAGGTGGCACTAAAAACGTACTTGATTTATTAAAAAATGAGTACCCATTTGCAAAATTAATTTATATCAGCTCAGGTGCAGTCTACGGAGAAATGCCTGAGGGAATAAGTGAATTTACTGAAGAATCTTATAAGGCTGAGAATTTTCTTGAAACAGATAGCACTTATGCACAATCTAAAAGATTAGCTGAGGGTTTGTGTTTAGATTATTATAAAAATTATGGACTTAAAATATCAATTGCAAGATGTTTTGCTTTTTCAGGAGAGGATCTTCCAAAGTCTGTGCATTTTGCTATTGGAAACTTTGCAAAAAATATTATTGAATCAAAACCGATTACCATCAAGGGAGATGGTAGATCGGTAAGATCATATTTAGATCAAACTGATTTAGCTGAATGGTTAATGATTATTTTAAAAAAAGATAAATTTGACTTATCTATCTATAATATTGGGTCTGAGAGAAGTATAAGTATTTTTGATCTAGCAGTTCTAATTAAAAAAATTTCAAATAAAAATATAGATATCAAGGTTGAAAATTCAAGAGATAAAATCTACAAAAAAACAATTTATGTTCCAAGCATATTAAAAATAAAATCGGTATTAAAAGTCAAAGAAAAAGTAACCTTGGAGGAATCGATTAAAAAAATGATTTCTGCGTAAATAAATTGATATCAAAAAAAAGTATATTTTTCGATTTAGATGGAACATTATTGAATTCTTTTCCCGAGATAAAAGTATCTCTTCAAAAATCATTTGAAAAAAATAAAGTCAATGTTAACTTCCATTTAGATTCCAAAATTATTGGGCCACCTCTAGACAAAATTTTAGAAAACATATTGGTTGGAGATCAATTAGATAAAATGGATAGAATTAAACAAAATTTTTTTGAAATATATGATTCTAAAGAATGTCAAAAATCAAATCTTTTCAGCAATGTTTACGAAGTTCTAGAAATACTTTCGAAAAATAATAATCTTTTTATTATCACTAATAAGAGGCAAAAGCCCACTTTAAAAATTGTGAACAAACATAAAATAAAAAATTTTTTCAAAGACATATTTTGCTTAGATCATAATGAAAGGAATTTCCAGAATAAATCAATTCTTTTAGATTACATTATAAAAAACCTAAATTTGAATTCGAAGAAATGTATTTTGATTGGAGATTCAATAAATGATTATGAAGCCAGTTATCAAAATAATGTTGAATTTTTATATGCCTCCTGGGGTTATGGAGATTTAAAAAAATTAAATGTTAAAAATTTAAAATCATTTAGTGAATTGCTCACACTATAATTAAATATATGAATATTTTATTAACTGGCTCAACTGGATTTCTAGGTTATGAACTTCTTAAAAATCTAAAACAAGAAAATAATATTATTCATGCTTTAATCAGATGCAGTTCCTCAAAAGAGAGAATTATAAAATCCAAGAAAATATTTTACTATCAAATCGAAGATACAAATTTAGATAACTTAATAAAGGAAAATAAAATTGATTTAGTTATCCATTGTGCAACTAGCTATGGTAGGAATGAAAATCACATAGCAACTCTTGAATCAAACTTGTTATTTCCACTGTCTATTTTGCAATGCTGCCTGAGGAATAATGTTAAATACTTTATAAATACCGATACTATTCTTGATAAAAGAATAAATTCCTATTCTTTGTCGAAAAAACAGTTTTTAGATTGGCTTGATTTTTTTAGTGAGGAAATAATTTGTATAAATATTCTTCTCGAACATTTTTTTGGAGCCTTTGATAGTCCAACTAAATTCACAACTTTTATAATTAAAGAATTAATAAAAAATAAAAAAACAAAAATTAATTTGACTAAAGGAGAACAAAAAAGAGATTTTATTTACATTGAAGATGTAATAAAGGCATTTGAGAAGATTATCCTTTCAATTGATGCATTTGAAATTGGAATAATTCATAATATTGAACTCGGTAGCGGAAATAGCGTCTCCATAAAAGATTTTGTCTTACTTGTTGCAGAATTATGTAACAACAATAATACCAAATTAAATTTTGGAGGTCTTGAATATAGACAAAATGAGATCATGGACTCAAAAGTAAATCTAAAAAAAATTGAAAGTCTTGGGTGGAAAAATAAGCACTCTCTTAGAGATTCTTTGATTAAAACAATAAACCTTGAAAAAACTAGATGAAATTTTTAATTACTGGAGGATGTGGTTTTCTAGGATGTAATATTACAAGAAAAATTTTTGATTTAGATGGGTCAGAGATATCTATTATTGATAACCTAAGTAGGCAAGGCAGTAAAGAAAATTTAAATTGGCTAAGAAAATTTGGAGATTTTGATTTATTTAAAGAAGACGTTACTAATTACTCCAAAATAGAAGAAATAATCCTTGATAAAAAACCAGATGTGATTCTTCATTTGGCTGGACAGGTTGCCATGACAACTTCACTTCAGAATCCAATGAGAGATTTTGATATAAATGCCCGAAGCACTATTAATATTTTAGAGGTATTAAGGATAAAACTTCCTGATACTAAGTTTCTGTATTCATCAACAAATAAAGTATATGGAGATCTAGAGCATCTAGTTTATGAAGAAACTGACACGCGATATGTTTTACCAGATTTTCCTTTGGGAATCTCGGAAAGTATGAGACTTGAGATGAGTTCTCCTTACGGCTGTTCTAAAGGATCGGCAGATCAATATATTTTAGACTATTCAAGATGTTTTAATTTAAAAACAATCGTGTTTAGACACTCTTCCATCTTTGGGTCTAGACAATTTTCTACCTATGACCAAGGTTGGATTGGTTGGTTCATGAAAAAAGCTTTTGAATCCAAAAACAACGATAAAAATCTAGTTTTTGAGATTTCAGGAAATGGAAAACAAGTTAGAGATATTTTATTTTCAGACGATCTTGTAGATTTATACTTAAAAGCAATTTTATCGGATACTTCTAAGGAGGCCTTCAACATAGGGGGCGGTCCTAGAAATAGCTTATCTTTGATTGAACTTTTTGAATTTATTTCTAAGGAACTGGACATTGACTATGAGATCAAATCGGGAGACTGGAGAACTTCTGATCAAAAAGTATTCATATCAGATAACTCTAAAGTTATGAATCATCTTAAGTGGAAACCTAAAACTGATTTAGCAAATGGTTTAAATGAAATGATGGAGTGGATAAGTGAGCATCCCACTGCGAGATAGTTTATCTATTATAATCCCGTCTTACAGAGAAGCTGAAAATTTAGAAGTTCTATTGCCCGAGCTAAAAAAATCTATGGAAACCATAGATGTTGATTATGAAGTTTTTGTTATTGATGCCTTGCAAAAAATTGATGAGACAGAGGAAATTTGTAAGAAAAATGAGTTTTTTCATATTCATAGGAAGGGAGGCTCTAAATATGGTGATGCAATAAGAACTGGAGTAAAGCATGCGAATAATTTTTATTCAATCATTATGGATGCGGATGGTTCACATGATCCTGCATTCATATCAAAACTGTGGAAGTGGAGAAATTCTTATGACATCGTTATAGCTTCAAGATATATAACTGGTGGAAAAACAGAAAACAACTTTATTTTAAATTTCATGAGTAAGGTTTTAAATATCTCTTATTCAATTGTTTTGGGGATAAAGTGCAAGGACATTTCAAATAGCTTTAAGTTATATCAGACCAATGATTTGAAATCGATAACATTGAAATGCAATGAATTTGACATTGTTGAAGAAATCATTTTCAAAATAAATAAAATCAGGAAAATTGCATTAAAAGAAATACCTTTTAACTTCCAAAAAAGAAATTTTGGAAAATCAAAGAGAAACCTTATCATTTTTATTTTTAAATATTTAATAACTTTGATCAAATTACGTTTTTTTGTCTAATAAGTGTTTAAAAAATTCAAGCAGTATCTTCAGTTTAATATAGTCGGTTCATCAGGCCTTGTTATTAATCTAGTTATTTTTAGTGTTTTTAATTCTATTCTAAATTTTAGTATTAACACGTCTGCTGTTACAGCTTTTCTCTTTTCAGTTTGTAATAATTATTATTTCAATAATAGATGGACATTTAAATCTGATTTTGTAGAAAATAAATTTAAATTTTCTCAATTTTTTACCTACCTATCTTCCTGTCTTGTAGGCTTAACTGTTAATATAATTACCTTGAATGTATTTGTAATATTAGCTGATGTTAAGTATGTTCTGATTGGCCAATTTTTGGGAATTTTAAGCGGTTCTTTATTTAATTTTTTTTTAGCAAAATATTTTGTATTTAAAACTTAAAAAACTAAAAATTAACCAAATGAAGCATCCCTCTCAAAATTTAAAAAATCTAAGGAATATTTAAAAGTAGATAAAATTGGAATTTTTTTTCACTTACTTAAGAAATAATTTTTTGAAAATTAATTTATTTCTTTTATTACTAGTTTGTCTTTCTGCATTTCTTCATGAATTAAATGGCTCTACATTAAATATATTTATATTTGAGGCTGGGAAATTCAGTGATTTAAGCGTAGCCATTGACTTTACAAGAAATTCAATACCTTATTCTGGCACTTGGCCATCAGCAAACTATCCACCTTTTGCATTTTTCTTACTTTCTTTTTTTGGGGATATTGATCCTGAGGTTGCAGTCTTTTTGTTTATCTTTCTTTCGTTATTTTTAACTTTTTTAGGCACCTTATTAGTCAGTAAGGACTTAAAAAATAACAATCAAAGCTATTTAATATTAACTTTATGCATAGTTTTTTCTCATCCTTTTTTGTTCGCTATTTTTAGAGGCAATTTAGATTTATTTGTTGGATTTTTAATGATTTTCTTCTTTTATGGACTAAATAGAAAAAATTTATTAGCTGGAGTTGCAATTGGTCTTGCAGGAGCAATTAAGATAAGTCCTTTAGCTTTCATTTTAATTTTTGTTTTTAAAAAAGATATCAAAAATATTGCTATTTCACTCTCAATTTTCATACTGAGTAATTTATTAGTCATAAATTACTGGAATTTAGATTTTTTTAAATTTATGGATTTATTTTTAAATGAGTTAAAAATTTATCAAGAATTGTATGTTCTTGGTGGAGCTGGAATGAGTTTCTTCTCAGATCCTTGGCTCTTGATAAATGGTTTTGTGAGGTTTATTGATGAAAACTTATGGGATATTTATGGATCAGACTTTTTAATTTTTTATAATTTTTTTCAGATTTTTATATGCTCTGTTTTTACAATTTTAATCTTTTTAAAAAAAATAAGCATAAGAACAAGCACAATGCTGATTATAATTTCTTTTATGTTGATGGGTTTTCCTTTTCCCACAAATGATTACAAGCTTTTATATTTACTTCCAGGATTTTTGGTAATTATGACCAGCTCTTCATATGAAAAAAATATATATTTAATAACTCTGAGAATACTTTTATTGATAACATTTCTGCATTTATCTTTTTTTAGTGTTTACCTCAATTTTGTCAACATATCTTCAATTTTAAGACCAATGATTTATTTAGCAGGAATGACTACGATTGGTTTATACTTAATTCAGCTATTTTTCCATCCCAAAGAGAATCAATTTAAAATCAAATGAAAGCAATAATTTTAGCTGGAGGTCTAGGAACAAGGATTAGTGAAGAGACGGTAGTAAAACCTAAACCAATGATTGAAATTGGCGGTAAGCCAATTCTTTGGCACATTATGAAGATGTATTCTCAACATAATATAAATGATTTCATTATTTGCTGCGGTTATAAAGGTTATTTAATCAAAGAGTATTTTGCTAACTATTTCTTACACGAATCTGATGTAACAATTGATTTAAAAAATAATGACTTGACAGTTATTAATAAAAGGGCAGAAAGTTGGAAAGTTACCCTTGTTGATACTGGGGAATTTTCTCAGACAGGAGGAAGAATTGCAGCTATCTCGGATTATCTTGAGGATGATGATTTTTGTATGACTTACGGTGATGCTGTTTCTGATTTGAATATTGCAAAGAGTATTAATTTTCATAAAGAGCATAAAAAAATGGCTACAATTACAGCCGTGTATCCACCTGGAAGATTTGGCGCTTTAGAAGTAAAAAATAACAAAGTTACTAATTTCGTAGAAAAACCCAAGGGGGATGAGGGCCTTATAAATGGTGGTTTTTTTATACTTTCACCTAAAGTAATAAATAGAATTGATGGACCAAATTGCATCTGGGAAGAAAAACCTTTGAGATCTCTTGCTGAGGATGGAGAACTTATGTCATTTTTTCACAAAGGCTTCTGGCAGCCTATGGATACTTTAAGAGAGAAAAATCTACTAGAAGAACTTTGGGACAAAGGAAATGCACCTTGGAAAACTTGGTAATTTAAAAATGATTAGTGAAAGTTTTTGGAGAGAAAAAAGAGTTTTTGTTACTGGTCATACAGGATTTAAAGGAGGATGGCTCTCCCTTTGGCTTACAAAATTAGGGGCTAAAGTTAAAGGGTTTTCTCTTCCTGCAAAAACTGAGCCATCCTTTTTCAATTTAACAGAATTAAACAAGACTGTTGATTCAGAGCTGGGAGATATTAGAAACTTTGACTCTCTAAAAAAAAGTATAAACAGTTTTTCACCTGAAATAATTTTTCATTTAGCAGCTCAACCTCTTGTTAGATACTCATATCTAAATCCAATTGAAACTTTCCAAACAAACGTTCTTGGCACAGCAAATCTCCTCGAGTCGGCTCTTTCTCAAGATTCGATTCAATCAACAATAATTATCACGACAGATAAATGTTACGAAAATGATGGAAGGAGGGATGGGTATTTTGAAACAGATCCAATGGGAGGAAGAGATCCATACAGCTCTAGTAAAGGATGTGCTGAGCTAATAGTTTCCTCTTATAGAAATTCTTATTTTTCTGATCGTAAAAAAGGTATTTCATCAGTTAGGGCTGGTAATGTCATCGGAGGAGGTGACTGGTCAGAAGATAGGCTTATTCCAGATATTATAAGGTCCTTTAAAAAAAATGAAGAGGTTAAAATCAGAAATCCTGAGGCTACTCGTCCTTGGCAATATGTATTGGAACCTCTCAGAGGATACTTAATGCTAGCTCAAAGTCTAAATGAGAATGTTCATAAATATTCGACTTCATTCAACTTTGGACCAAAAAATGAAGACATAAAACCAGTAAGATGGTTAGTTGAAAATATGTCAAATAAATGGACTGGTTCAAAATGGAGTATCGATAGAAGCTATAATCCGCATGAAGAAAAATATTTAAGCTTAAATATCAATAAATCAAGAGAATTACTTGGATGGGAACCCCTCTGGAATCTTGATAAAACAATTTCTTGCATAATTGAGTGGTACGATTCTATTGATAAGCTAAACATGTATAAACGCTCTTTAGATGAGATTGATTCCTATGAAAAATATATAATCGGTCATTATAATGGATAAAATTGATCAAATTTCATATGCAAAAACTGTCTATGGTCAAGAAGAAATAGATGCTGTCGTCAAATGTTTGAGTGAGTCTACTC
>MDTG01272910.1_pt1 | contig 14927 bp, 30 predicted proteins | sample 811421 | NCBI WGS metagenome assembly MDTG01 (sample SAMN05326645, study PRJNA326480) | marine metagenome | isolation source: seawater | place: Pacific Ocean: South East | collected 2011
ATCTATAGCTCCTAGAAATATGCCAAGAGCAGGTTACACAGCAGCATATTGGAATAAAATAGGTTTTAATAATTAATTATGGCAACAGTTTTATTTATATCGAGAACAGATTTAGTTAAGAATAGTATCATTGATGGTAACGTTGATACTGATAAGTTTATACAATTTATCAAAGTAGCGCAACAAACTGAAATAAGAAACTATCTAGGAACTAAATTATATGATAAAATTGGTGCAGATATTGCAGGCTCTGGTCTTTCAGGAAACTATGAAACCTTAGTAAATACTTATGTACAGCCAATGTTAATTTGGTTTGCACAAGCTGAGTATATACCTTATGCGGCATATCAAATAAAAAACGGAGGTATATTTAAAGGTAATTCAGAGAACGCAGAAAGCGTTGCAAAAGAAGAAGTTGATTATCTAGTAGGTAAAGCAAGAAACACAGCAGAATATTATACACAAAGGTTTTTAGATTACATAGAAAACAACAGTAATTTATTTCCTGAGTATAACCAAAATACAGGTGGTGATGTTTACCCAGATAGTGATGGTTTGTTTAATGGATGGGTTCTGTGAGATACAAACCAAAAAATAAAAATATAGTAAAACTTAAAAAGTATTTAGATATGAATTGGTATACTAATAATACACAAAACGTAAAAGTAGAATATATAAACAAAGAAACTAAGTAGATATGTCAGATAAGAAGTTTTCAGAGTTTACGTTACAGACCGACAGTTCTAATGTTGCGTTTGTCGTTGGTTTTAACGGATCGGATAATGTTAGAATATCACCTAGCAATCTTATAGGTAGTGGTTTCTTACCTACCTCTGGTGGTACTATGACAGGTAACTTACTTTTACAAGATAACATTCAAGTACAAGTAGGAACAGGAGGCGATCTAAAACTATATCATAACGGTACAGATTCATTTATAGAGAATCAAACAGGCATTTTAAAAATACAAAGCTCTGTAGTTGGTGGTGATATATCCTTTCTTGCAGATAATGGTAGTGGTACGCCTACAGAATATTTTAGGTTAGATGGTGGTGATACAAATATTAACTTTCAATTAGATACACTGCACCCTGACAATGTAAAAGCAAAGTTTGGTACAAGTGCTGATTTAAGAATATATCATAACGGCACAAATTCTAATATAGAAAATTTTACAGGTACTTTACAGATTATACAAAACTTAGATGATGGTGATATTAGTTTTAGATGTGATGATGGCTCTGGTGGTACAGCAGAATACTTTAGATTAGATGGAGGTAATGGAAATATTATTACAAGCGTTAATAACGTATTTGCTGATGACAAAAAAGTGTGCGTAGGGTCAAGTGCAGATTTACAAATAGTACATAATGGTACTGATAGCCAAATAAACAATCTTACAGGAAATTTACAATTTACACAACTTGCAGACGATAAAGATATAAGTTTTGCTTCAGACAATGGTAGTGGTGGAGATACTATATATTTAACTTTAGATGGAAGCGCAGGATATACTACAGCACAAAAAGATATTAGATTCGATGATGGTATTGCTGCAGCATTTGGAACAGGTGTAGATGCTTTCTTTAAACACGATGGTAGTAATTTTAATTTCTTTAATGATACAGGGAATGTAACTTTTACAAATAGAACTGATGATGGAGATATAAGTTTTATATGTGACGATGGTTCTGGGGGAGTTGCTGAATACTTTAGGTTAGATGGTGGTGCTACAAACAATATTTTTTCTAAAAACACAAAATTCGGAGATAGTGTTGAAATATTAGTAGGAGATGGAAACGATTTACATATATATCATAATGGTTCAGATTCTTATGTTAGTAATGACACAGGAGATTTATATATAAGAAATTCTGCAAACGATAAGGATGTTATATTTCAAAGTGATGATGGTTCAGGGGGAATGGCTGCATATATAACTTTAGATGGTAGTGCCGAAAAAATACTAATGCACAAATCAACAGTTTTCTCTGGTGGTGGTATGGACTATGGTATAGATGGTTCAGGGGCAGATGTTATATTTTATGGTGATACATCAGGTAGAAATATGAAGTGGGACCAAAGCGAAGACCATTTGTTGTTTACAGACAGTACTAAATTAAAATTAGGAACTAGTGGAGATTTAGAAATATATCACGATGGATCTCACTCTTATATTAAAGATGCAGGAACAGGTAATTTGCAAATATTGGCTACAAATTTACAAATAAATAATTCAGGTAATACACAAAATATGATAACTGCTTCAGATGGTGGAGCAGTAACTCTTTACACAGCAGGTAATGCAAAATTAGCTACAACAAGTAGTGGAGTAGATATTACAGGAAGAATGGCTATTAATGATGGTAATTTTAACATCTTAATAGGTGATAACGCAGGTGATGCGTTAAGTTCTGGTACACGAAATATTGCTGTAGGACATAACGCTTTATCTACAGAAGATGGACACGGAAGAAACGTTGCTGTAGGACATAATTCTTTATTTGCTTTAGATGCAGGAGCAGATGCTTATAACGTAGCTGTAGGATATGATACAGGTGTTTCTATTACAACAGGTACAGATAACACTATTATAGGAGGATTAGCTGGAGATGCGTTAACGACAGGGGCTTTAAATGTTGCTGTTGGTAAAGCTGCTTTAAGCTCTGAAGATACAGGTAGCGCAAATGTAGCAATAGGACACGCAGCGTTAATGAATCAAAACTATAATGGTAATGGATATAATACTGCTGTTGGACACAATGCAGGCACAAGTGTTACAACAGGTATTCAAAATACTTTGATTGGGGCTTTAGCAGGTGATAATTTAGCAGGTGGTAGTCAAAATGTTGCTGTAGGTATGTTTGCTTTATCTACTGAAGATACACACGGTAAAAATGTAGCAATCGGATATAGTGCTTTAGTTGTACAAAATGCAGGTGCTGACGCATATAATACAGCCGTTGGTTATAATGCAGGTGGAAGTGTTACAACAGGTGTAGAAAACGTATTAATAGGTGGACTTGCAGGAGACGCTTTGACAACAGGTCATTACAATGTTGCTATTGGAATGAGAGCTTTAAGTTCTGAAGATGCTCACGGTTTTAATATAGCAATTGGTAGAGATGCCTTAAAAAATCAAAATGCAGGAGCTAATGCCTATAACGTAGCTATGGGGTACCAAGCAGGTTTAGAAGTTACAACAGGTGTTCAAAACACTATTATAGGTGGTCTTGCAGGAGATGCCTTAACTACAGGTGAAAGAAACACTGCAATAGGACACGCGGCTTTAGGTACAGAAGATACAGGTAGTAGAAATACTGCATTTGGTTGGAGCGCTTTAACTACTTTGAACTATGATGGTAGTGGTTACAATACAGCAATGGGTTATGCTGCTGGAATGTCTGTTACAACAGGTACGGTAAACACTTTGATAGGTGGTCTTGCAGGGCAAACAATTACGACAGGTGCTAAAAATACTGCTTTAGGTTATCAAGCTTTAACAAGTAACGCTGATGGTAGTAATAGTACAGCTATTGGTTATAGAGCTTTGTTAACTCAAGACCCAGCTAGTGCTGTAGATATGAATAATGTTGCTGTAGGACACGATGCAGGTTTATCTGTTTCAACAGGTGTAGAAAACGTATTAATAGGTGCGTTAGCAGGTGATGCACTTACTACTGGTCAATATAATGTTGTTTTAGGTACAAATGCTTTAAGTGCAGAAGATACTGGCTCTAGAAACACAGCTATTGGACACGCTGCTTTATTTTCTTTAAATTATAATGGTGCTGCTTATAATACTGCTGTAGGTTTTCAAGCTGGTTTATCTGTTACAACAGGTACATTAAATACAATTATTGGAGGACTTGCAGGAAAAACAATTACTACAGGTACTAGTAATGTTTTAATGGGTTATGAAGCAGCAGAAGTTTTATTAGATGGTGGTCAAAACACTTTATTAGGAGACCAAGTATCTGGCGGACTTACAAGTGGTAGTGAAAACACATATATAGGAAGAAGAGCAGCTTCTTCTGCAACAACAGGAAGTAATAATTTATCTATAGGTGCAGGCTCAAGTTTATCTTCTGCTACAGTAAGTAATGAGGCAAACATATTTAATGGCTCAGTTGTAGCAAGATTCCAAGGAGCTGCTAGTGCCTGGACTTTTGTGTCAGATGAAAGAGATAAAAAAGACATTGAAGATTTAGAACTAGGACTTGATTTTATAGACAAACTTAAACCAAGAAAATTTAAATGGGATTTAAGAGATTCAGATACAGATAAAGGTAAAGAATCATCAGGGTTTATAGCACAAGAAATAAAAGAAGTTTTAGATGAAACAGGTGTTGATTATACAGGTATTGTAGATACTAACAACCCAGACCAATATACAGTTGCACAAGCTAACATAATACCTATGCTAGTAAAAGCAATACAAGAATTAAAACAAGAAATACAACAATTAAAAAATAAATAATGGAAGAATACACAGACGAGCAAGTAGCTCAAGACATTTTTGCAACTTTAGATTCTATAGGAATTGTAGAAAGAGTGAGACTGATTACAGAATCAGATCGAACTGATGACCAAAAAGACGAGTTATCAAGAAACGAAAGACATATACAACTTAAAATGAAAAAGGACAAATTTGTAAAAGGTTTGACAAAAACTCAAGCTGACAGAATTAGCGCTTTATCATTACCAAGTTTATAAAAAACTATACTAAATTTACTTATGAATTAATATTAACAAGTAAATAAATAAAAATGAAAATTACAAAAGAACAAATTTTAAGAGTTAACCAAGTAATAGCAAGTTTGCCTATTGCATATCTAGGACAAGCACAAGAGATTGTAAAAATCTTAAATGAAAGTGCTGAAGAAGATAAAAAAGAAAAACCAAAGAAATGAAATACAAATTTGAAAACAGAGAAGAGCTACTAGGTATGTATAACAGCATATCTACACCTCACTCTCACGGAATAGTAATTGACGGAAATAATTTAATCATAGAGTGGGATGGTGATGAGTTAGAGGGATGGAATAAATACTCTGAAGTAAAGCCAAAAGTTAAATCAAAAAAGTCTAAAAAGAAATAACTATGAAAATAAGTGAAAATACTAATGTACAATTAGATCTAAAAACAATAGGTATAATAATAGGTGGAGCTGTAATGTTAGCAGGAACGTATTTTACTTTACAAGCTCAGATACAAGTAGCTATGGAAGAACCTAAGCCTGAAGTACAAAAAATTGAGTTTGAATATAAAGACAAATTGGTGAGATCTACCATTGAAAAAATAGATTCAGATTTATCTACAGTCAAAGATGATGTAAATGAAATAAAAGAATCTCTTGAAAAAATGGATGAAAGATTATACGAAATTAGTAAACAAAGATGAGATGTGTAATAATTGCTTTTTTCCTGACTTATGCAGGTTTTGCTCAATCTAATATTGAGGTAGTTCAATATAGTGCTGAGTTTGTAAAAGATAACGAGATAAGTTTAAAACCTTTTAGACAGTATGATACTAAAACATTATATATGTCTAAGTCGAGTAATGTTTTTGCCAAACATAAAGTAGAATTTATACCTAGTATAATTTTATTTAATAATGGTGAGGAGGTTTATAGAATAGAAGCAGGTATTAGTTTACAGCTCCCAGAGGATACGATACAGCAAATAAACAACAAAATAGAAACAATAATAGAAAGTAAGTTTTAATGAGATATATTATTTTTTTTTTATGTTTTCATTTAAGTTTTTCACAAATAGGTGAAGATAAGCTATATCATTTTGCAGCAGGAGCTTATTCTGGCTATACAGGATATAAAGTTTTTAAAACACCTGAAAGTCCTATAGTGTCAGCTTTTGCAATAGGTTTTGCTAAAGAAGTATATGACGAAATAACTTATGGTGGTTTTGATGATGCAGATTTATTAGCTACTACTTTAGGAGGCGTAGCTATACATTTTACAATAAAACTAATAAATAAACCAAAAAATGAAAAAATTAATAATCGTATTGTGCGTACTTATCGTAAGCAACAGCGTAAGAAGTCAAGAAAAGAAAAATCTCTTTAAGACTATTTACGATGAGTTGTTTAAGTATGGTACTTTGTATGTAGCAGGAGATGCTAGAAGTCCTTATGAACAACAACGTAAAGATTATTTTATAAGAACTAACCCAGAGGATTTATATGATGTTCCACAAGTAGTTGATGAAACTGTTTATCATCCTTTTGATTATAGATATGGCATAGGTTTTAGACGTTTAGCGAGATACGATTTTGAAATAAAACAAAACTACATAGACGGTACAGAGAATATGACAGGTCTATCTTCACCAACAGGCGCAGTAAAAGGCTTCGAATACCTTATACACTTTGAAAAAGAAAGACGTAGAGGAGAAACATTTACAAACTCAAGATACTTTATTAGACACACAGGCAAGTATCATATAGTAAAAGTAGAACATAGACAACAAGGAAATGTAGACTTTGAATATCAATCAGCAGAGGCTAGACTAAGACTACCAATAGGTAAGAAGTTTAGTTTAAGTGCTGGAGTTATTGCAAGAACACATCAAAAAGCCTATGGCTATAATCCAATAGAAATTTGGCTAAATGAATCACAAACATATACTGATTCTGAAGGTAATACTTTTGAGTACCCTTTGAACCCTTGGTATAGCTTAGGTTATGAATATGGCTACACAGACGAGCCAACAACATACACAAACGAAGCTACAGGTGAATCATTCTTTGATTGGATTTGGAGAAATCCAGAAGGTGAAATAGTAGCTTATGGTGATAGAGACTTTCGCGATCGTGTATATGGTGATTTAATGAACAGATATAATAATGAAATATGGGATGAGTTAGATGCTTATGCAGAGTATGCTCCTATTGTAGGTTTTGACTTTTATCATCAAAGAAATAATTATTGGTTAATGGCTTATGGAAATTGGATTTTACCTTATCATAAATATTTTAAAGGTGATGATGATTTTAATTATCTAAACAGAAATAATTGGGGTCTAGGTGGATTAAAAGAAGATTCAAGTCCAGAGCAATGGTCAGACTATCAGGCAGGCATTATTATGGGATGGAAAGTTACAAAAACTATAGGTTTCTTTGTTGAGGGAGAATATACTAAGTTTTGGGATAGTGAATTATTTAACACCTCAGCAGGAATTAACATAAGATTATGATAAATTTTTTAAAATATATTACAGAAAAACTACAACAATTTAAATGTTGGAGACACTACAAATGGAATAGTTTATTAGAATATTTAAAAGTAAATTGTAATTGTGATGCTAAAAATAAGTAAACATATATCGTATAGGGAAGCTATACATAGTGCGACAGCAAAGCGTAGGGGCTTAAATAACACCCCTAACGACAATCAATTAGATAATATGTATAAAGTTGCTGATTTTATATTTGAGCCTCTTAGAACGTTTGTAGGAGGTCCAATAAAGATTACGTCTTTTTTTAGAAGTCCAGAAGTTAACACAGCTATTGGTGGATCTACTAAATCTCAACATTGTAAAGGGCAAGCTATAGATATTGATGATGTGTTTGGTCATAAGACTAATTATGAGATGTTTGAATACATTAGAGATAACTTAGACTTTGACCAACTTATATACGAGTTTGGAACAAATGATAATCCTGATTGGATACACATTTCGTATGTAAGTAAAAAAGAAAATAGAAATAGAGTTTTAAGAGCTATTAGAGAAAATGGTAAAACAAAATACGAATTATACTAATGGACTTTTCAATTATACTTTTATTACCAAACGGAATCAATATAGGTTTTAATTATTACCCCGCTGATATAGAACATACATTTGAAGAAGTAAATGTATACTTATTTATAGTTCAATTAAAATGGAGGTTTTATTATGAGTAAAAAGAAATTTAAAGAAACAACAGTAGGACAGCTTTTATTAGGAGCTGCAAGTGTAATCAATCCTACTTTAGGAAATGTGTTACAAGGTGTTACAACGCCACAAGAAGCGATTGCAGAGATTACTAAATCTGACGCTCCACAAGACGACAAAATAAAATTACAGCAAATAATATACGAACAACAAAACAAAGAGATACAAGCTATCACATCAAGGTGGCAAGCAGATGCTATGTCAGATTCCTGGTTAAGTAAAAATGTAAGACCTTTAGTATTAGTTTGGTGTATATGTATATTTTCTTTAGCAGGTATTTTAGACAGTATAGATAGTGTACCTTTTCACATAAATGCAACTTGGAATGATACTTTTGAAAAAGTTATGATGGCTGTTGTGTTGGCTTATTTTGGTGGAAGAACGACAGAAAAAGCTACAAGTCTATTTAAAAAATAATTAGTTCCCCTTATATATAACGTACCTGATTTAACGTATCTAGTTGTTTAAGGTATGTAACGTATATATATATATAGGCGAAGTTATATATTTTTTTTGTAACTTTCAAGTATGCCTCGCAAATCTTCACGAAAAAATTTAATCAAACGTCTTGACAAAATATTTAGCGAATACATAAGACTAAAACACGCTGACAAAAAAGGTATGGTAAAATGTTACACTTGTAACAAAAAGGCATATTGGCGTGGTGAGGGTATGCAGAACGGACACTTTATTTCTAGACGATCTAGAATACTTAGATGGGATGAAAGAAATTGTAGAATACAATGCTATTCTTGTAATGTTATGAGGTATGGTGAGAGCTATATTTTTGGTGTTAAACTTAACGCAGAATACGGATATAACATAGCTGAGGAATTATTAATAGAAAGCAAAAAAATAATAAAACAGTCTGACCAAGACCTCATAGATTTAATTAATTCTTATCAAGAAAAAGTAGAAACTTTAAAAAAAAGTTTTTAACAATAGTTTACTTTCCAAAAATAATTTATAACTTTAGGAAAACTAAAATTATGGAAAGTCCAAAAGACCAGCTCATAGAAATGTATTACCAAAGAGTAATAGCTATGACTGAAAAAATTAATCAATTACAAAATCAATTAAATTATGAAAAAGGGAAAAATTACCCACATCAGTCCTAGAGGCGAATATACGAACGCATCTGGTACTTTTAACAAATACCAAGTCAGATTTGACGATGGTAATGAATTTCAATTTCTTGCAAGAGGCGAGTTTAAAAAACCTGTAGGTACAGAAGTTTTTTATTCTATAACCAACGAGGAATATAAGACAGCTCGTTTAGAATACAATGTAGAAACTAAAGCACCTAACAAAGACCAACTTATTATTAGGCAATCTATGGTAAAGGCAGCTTGTGAGTTTCACGCACATAGACCACAGTCAGACATACATACTTGTCTAGCTGATGCTCAACTAATGATAGACTTTATAAATAAATAGTTATGCCAATAAGCAACGAAATATTTGAAACGTTTAGAATACAAGAAAGAGCTAGAGAACAGTTAAAAGCTGTGAGACTGTTGGCTAAACAAGGATATACTATTATAGATTTAGAAAGTCGAATAATCAACAAAACTAATATCGATAATTTAGATGATATACAATCTATAAAAAGTATAAAATACAATAGAGTACCAAAAAAGGTATATTTAAAAACTAATAAAAAATGAATAAAATGTCAGTAACAGGAAAAATTAAAAGAATAACAGACGTAGAAGAAAGAGGAACTTTTAGATTTAGAAAACTAATAGTAGAAACACAAGAAAGAGAACAAAAGTATAATCAAACAATATGTGTTGATTTTGTACAAAATAATTGTGGCTTACTAGATGCCTGGAAAGTAGGCGACCACGTTCAAGTCTTATTTAATCTAAGAGGTAGAGAGTGGACTAATCCTAAAAATAATGAAGTTCTTTACTTTACTACTCTTAACGGATGGAAAGTAGAAAACTATAAAGAGGAGGTCTCCACACACGACCAAGCTCCAGACAGAGAGGACGACTTACCATTCTAATTAACTTTTAAATTATAGGGGGTTTCGCACCCCCTTTTTTTATGCTCATAAACTACGATAAACATATAAATACATTAAACGACTTTCGTAAAGGTAAAGTCAAAGAAGCCTTAAAGCTAGGACATAAAGAAATTGATGAAAATTTTAGATTTGTTGCAGGAAATATGTGTTTGCTAGTAGGTCATAACAACGTAGGTAAAACACACTTTACGTTTTATCTTATGTTATTATACTCATTAGAACACAATATTAGATGGTTAGTATTCTCTAGTGAAAATGATGCTGTACAGCTAATAAAAAAATTAATTGAATTTATAGAAGGCAAACCAATAAACAAAATAGAAGAAAAAGATTACCAAGAATCAAAAGACTTTGTATATAACCATTTTAAGTTTGTTGATACTAACAGACAATACACCTATAAACAACTTTTAAAATTAGCAGAAAAAGTTAAGGATGCTTGGGACTATCACGGATTACTTATAGATCCTATAAACTCTTTAAAAAAAGATTTAAGAAATACAAACGGTTATGAATTTAACTACGTGCAACTTACTGATATACGGATCTTCTGCAAAACACATAATATATCTACTTGGATATGTGCGCACGCAGTGACCGAGGCTTTGCGTAGAAAGCATTCTCCTAATCACGAATATGGTGGAATGACACCTCCTGCGACACTCGGAGATACTGAAGGGGGTGCCGTGTTCGGAAACCGTGTTGATGATGCACTTGTAATTCACCGGTACATTTCTTCTCCAGATGCTTGGATGTACACAAGACTAGCCGTTTGTAAAGTCAAGGAAATGAGTTTGGGCTATAAGCCAACAAGCCACGAATCACCAATACTATTTAAGTCAATACTAAACAATGTAGGCTTTCAAGTAGGAGGTAAGAATTTAATAAAGTATAGAACTAAGAAACAATTACAAATTGACGATACTAGAAAAAATAGCTAAGCATCATAAAACTTGGGTAAGACAAGTAATATCTTTTGGTTGTAAACCATCAGAGGCAGAGGACGTAGTACAAAATATGTATCTCAAAGTAAACACGCTTATTAATTCTGGGCTTGATATAACCTTTGATGATGACATCAATAAGTTTTATATCTACAGAACATTAAAGTCTTTGTTCTATGATACTTGTCGCAAAGAAGCGAAGATACAAAAAGTAAACATTGAGTATCTAGAAAAGTATGTTAAGGAAGAAGAAGAGTACAAAGAAAAAGATGTACCAAAAAAAATAAAAGAATACAATAAATTACTTGAACAGTTATATTGGTATGATAGAAAGGTCTGGGAGCTTACTAGAGAAAAGAGTATAGCAGAAGTAAGCAAGCTAACTAACATTTCATATTACTCGTTATATAATACAGTAAAAGGTGTTAAAAAATTAATTAAAGAAAAAATAGAATGGGACTTGGAGACTTAATAGAAAAGATAACAACATACACAGGAATAAAATACTTAGTCAAAAAGATTTGGGGAGACAAGTGTGGGTGTAAAGAACGTAAGGAAAAAGCTAATAAGGTTAAACTATGGTAGAAGAAGATAAGGAAAGATGGTTAGAGTTTACTAACCGACCTAAACAAAACGAATTAGATAAACAACAAATACAGCTTGTTGCACAACTACACGCTAAATATTATAATCATAAATATAATGAGCCTTGTACTTGTAACGGAGCTATATACAGAAGATGGATAGCAGATCTAAATAAACTTGTATGAATTTAAAAAAAGTACACCAGTTTGAACAAGCAGTAGTAACTCTACTTAATTTAGATGGGTGGAATCTTGAGCATTGTGGTAATGGCTTTGAGCATTTTGATTGCATTGGCACAACGCCAAAAGGTGTACAATGTGTAATAGAAATGAAGTTTCGCAAAAAGTATTACCAGGAAAAAATGATAGAGAAATATAAGTATGATAAACTTTTAGAGGAAGATGCTATAGCTTTGTACTTTGTTAACGATCCTAAAGGCAATTATCTTTTCTGGCTAAACGACTTACCCAAACCAAAACCTGTAGAGCTGTATTGTCCAGACACTACTTTATGGACTAAGAAACGAAGTAACAAAGAATGTTATCTCCTTAAAGAATCAGAAGCTCACAAGATAAATTTAAATAAATTTAATTAACATTTGTTTATATCATTATTTTTACTATATTTGATGTGTAGTTAATTCTACAACGTTCTTTAAAATATTTGCGACAGAGTTAAAAGCTCGATTTAGTGCTAAGACCATTAAATGCAGAATCCCGGTTGATTTAAGAAGAGAAACAAGTAGGCGTAAAAAAATCTCGGTAAGGCGGTAACCAATCCGATTTTATTAAAGAGTAAAAGCGTAGGCACTTCGGATAAAAATGCAAATTTTTACAAAAAGATGGATTAGAGGGCAAGCAAATATTAAAAGAACATTAATAACAAAAACTAATAAATTGTGAAAAAAGAATTACAAATTTTAATAGAGAAAAGTAAAAACGATATTAAAGAATTTATGAAAGAAAATCCTGAACTTCAAATAGATGGGGTAGGGGATTTGCATACTTACTATGATGCAAACTGCTATGTAGAGCCAATATTTACTAAAAGCGGTGAGTTTATATATAATGATGAAACCGAGCAAGAAGCTAATTTAGTATTTCAAGAATTAGATAATTTTATAAAAATAAAACATTGTGAAAAACACAGACATTAAAAAATTAACACTTAAACAAGTTAACGAAGGATTAAACACATTAACAGAACAAGGTAGATGTATGGTAGACTCAGTATTATTAGGACACACTACATTTTTAACTGAAGATTCTAAACCATCTAAGGAATTAATGATTGATACTATTTCGGAAAAATTAGATGATGAGATTGATTTCTTTTCTCCTAAATATGAGCAAATGAAATCTTGGACTAAAGTAAACCTTTTATACTACGTAATGGTTTTATGTTACGGAAAAAAATAAATATGAATATAAAAGAAGCAGGAAAATTTGGAAAAGTAGAGGGGTTACTCAAGTTTATAATGAGAAACACTAAAGACTTATCTATTAAACAAGCAGCGCAAGAAGCGTATAATCATTCAGAAGAACTATACAAACACTTTAACAAATGAAAAAGACTTTAAAACTTATTGGAGAATTTATTTTTGTAGCATCAGTATTTACTTTACTATGGGTATCACTTTGGATATTTGCATAAATGAAAAAGATTGACAATTTAAAAGATATGGAAATTTGGGGAGATATTAGTTTCTTAGCTAGTACGATCCTAAAAGAATACAACAAGAAAAAAACAAGTGAGCTTGAGGAAATGGCAGATGCTATATCTAGGCTCACTTTTTATTTCCAAGAAAACATTAACAACAAACGACTTTATAAAAAAGCAATCTCAGAATATAGACTGTCAAGAAACAGAGCTATAGAGAGAGCAAGAAAATCAGAAAAAGAAAATGAAAAATTACGAAAACAAAATCAAAGCAACAGCTTATAGTTACTTAGGTTTAATAATTACTTTACTATGGATAATATTCAACTCTTAAACGGAGAAACATTTAGACACGATGAGATACTAGAACTTATGACAGAAGATGAGTTCTACTATGGATACTTAGGTAAGGCAGCTCTAAGCTCCTCATCAATTAAACTACTCTTAGATAGTCCTAAGAAATACAAATATGTTACACAATACGGATCACAAGAATCAAATGCTTTAGATGCTGGATGGTTATTTCATACGGCAATACTTGAACCAAATGTATTTGAAAAACAAATCTTTGTAGATGTACAATCTAAAAACTCTAAGGCTTATAAGTTAGCCAAAGAAGAACACGGAAAGGTATTTACAATAAAACAAAAAAGAGATGCTGAGAGATTAGCTGATGCCTTTCTAAGAAACGAACACGCATTACAACTAATAACGAATTGCGAGTTTGAAGTACCTGCAATAGGTATGATACAAGGCTACCCATTTAGAGGTAAAGCAGATGTATTAGATTCTTACAGATTGTGCGATTTAAAAACTTGTAGTGATATAAAAGGTTTTAAATATCAAAGTTATAAGTATGGATATGATGTGCAAGTGTATCTCTATTGTGAATTATTTAATAAAACGTATGACCAATTTCAGTTTGCAGCTATAGACAAAGGCTCACTAGATATTGGTATCTATGATGTTAGCGAGGAGTTTTATAATTCAGGAAAAGAAAAAGTAACCAAAGCATTAGAGACATTTGAAACATTTTTTATTAACGGAGCTGACATCGATAGTTACTGCATAAAAGGAACATTGTGATACAAATAATAAATCAGGATTTTAGAGATTGTAAAATACCAAAAGGATTGACAATTACAGATCCTCCTTACAATCAAGGTTATCATTATAACGGATACAAAGATAGAATTTCAGAAGATGACTATATAGATTTGTTATCTAAAATACCTACACCTTGTGTTATTATTCATTATCCAGAAGAAACAATAAACCTATTACCTAAAGCTATAAACGTAAAATGTGAACAAGTAGTATGTTGGGTTTATAATAGCAACACAGGTAAACAAAGTAGATTAATAAGCTGGTGGGGTTGTAAGCCTGACTTTAGAAAAGTAAGACAGCCATACAAAAACCTAAACGACAAACGAATTAAAAAAAGAATAGCAGAGGGTAAAACAGGTGCAAAACTTTATGATTGGTGGAATATAAATCAGGTCAAAAATGTTAGCAAGGAAAAGACAGAACACCCTTGTCAAATACCTGAAGAGCTGATTAGTAAAATCATAAAAACTACAGCAAAAGAAAATCAAATTATTATTGATGTATTTGCAGGAAGTGGTACAACAAGTAAAGTAGCTTATGATTTAGGTTATGAAACTATAAGTTATGAAATAGATAATAAATATTGTAAAATAATTAATAAAAGAATTTATGAAAGAGGCAAATAAAATAGCAAAAAACATTATA
>MDTG01028242.1_pt1 | contig 14926 bp, 8 predicted proteins | sample 811421 | NCBI WGS metagenome assembly MDTG01 (sample SAMN05326645, study PRJNA326480) | marine metagenome | isolation source: seawater | place: Pacific Ocean: South East | collected 2011
CATGATGTCCAATAATAATCTAATCAAATAAAAAAAGATAGAGGGTAGGCTAACCTCCCAGTAAAGTCAGCCTACCCTACTATCTAATTAGGAACTATTAGTTAGCTCCTATTGAGGATGATGTTTCAATCCTTCGTAGGGATGCTTGACGGAATACTCCGTACCCTACAAGGTGATACCAACCAACTGTATTAAATCGGCGTAAGCTATCGGTTACAGGACCAAACACTATGCTTGGGTCAGCACCGAACCCAGCAGCAGCGCTATGCGCTTTTGCTAGAGCTTGTTTACCGCAAATAATTGTTTTGTATTCATCAACATTAGAAGCACCAGCGTCAGCAGTTAGCTCAACTCTTGGTGTTTCAATGAAGTCAACTCCACCGAATGTACCAATGCTACCTGTGCGGACAGCATTTCCATCTTGGCGGATTTGGTGTTGAATAACGTCAGTTACGGCTGTAGCTGCACGAAGATCGTAGGAAACGTCAGGGTGGATAAATCCAACGTAAACGTTGCCATTGAACGCAGGTGCAGAAGCAGTTCGTAGGTTAGCAACAGTTTTGCGGATAAGGTTAGCAGTAATAATATCGCCTGCTGCTAATTCTCCAGTGTTTGTTGCATCGCCACCATATAGAACGTTAGTTCCTTCAGTAATTACATCGTGAACAATGTGGTCAAGGCTATCAGCCATGTTGTAACCGATAATGTTCGCAGCATCAGCATCTATGTTTAAGAAGCTGGTTCCACGGGCTTTAGCGGTTGTTTGCATTGTATTACCGTACTCAGCAAGTGTCACTGTAGTTTGTGAATCACTCATTGTTACAGGTGATATATCACTTGTTTCAGATATTGCTGAATCTATCTTTGCTGCATCTGCATACGTTGTGAACTTAACGCTTGCTCCTGCGTGCGATTGGTTTGTCGTTTTGACATCGCAAACCATCTCAAAAAGAGGTTGTGATCGCAACGCAAAGTAAGCGAGCTGTTCAAATGCTGCATTACCAGCGGAGTTCAGCGAACTCATTTGTGTTATTGCCATTAGGCTATTCTCCAATTAAATTTTGGAGCCTACCTCACGTCATAGCGTTAAAAGTACCGCCATTAGATTCCCACAACTGTCGCAGTTCATCTTCGTTTTTAGTTTGTCTAATTAAACTCTCAAATTGTGGGTCAGTGACAGGACCAGCATCATCACCAGCTTCAGCGATTCTTCGTTCCGCCTCTACCTGTGCTGCAAACTGCGCCTGTTGATCTACCAAAGACGTATCAGCTTGAGCTACCACATTAGATAGCCCTGCGCTATTAGCCTCAGCTTGTATCGCTTCAACAGTTAACTCGCCTTCGTAGCCTTTCATGAAGTACTCAGTCATCCTATTGGATGGGTCTAAGCCAGCATCACGAAACACTTCTTTGCGTTGCATCTGTTGAACTTGCGCTTCAAGCTCATCAGCTCTCTTGGCTTTCGCCTCAAGTTCTCTACGCCAATTTGGTTTGGATTCGGTACTAGAAACTTCTTCCGTTTCTGTAGACTCTGTTTCCATTATGTCACTCACCTTTACATACACGCTAACAACGGTGGAATGTTAGCGGAGTTTAATTTGTTGTGAACGGCTCACCCTCTTAGTGGGGCAGATCACATAATTAAATATAAGTAAAATACAGGGTTTTGTAAACAACCTATGACATTTGGGCAGAACCTAACCCAGTGACACCTACTTGTTGAGCAGAAGCACCCATGCCTCCACCCCCAACATTAGCTCTCTTTTGACGCAACCTATTAACCCTAGCAACCATTTCACTATCTAAACCAAAGTTTGCAGAAGCAATTTCATCACTAGATAACCCTTGCGTACCAAGAGTTTCTTCTGTCAAACCAGCAGTTTGCGCCATAGCTAAACTAACTTCACGTTCTTGAACATTCTGATCTACTAACTCCCTAGCAACACCCTCAGATAAGCCTTGCCCAGTAGCTTTTCTAGAAGCTAACGATATGCCAGCGCTTTCAAGTTGTAACCGTTGCTCAAGAACAGTTACTGCCCTATCAGGGTCTAAATAGTATGCAGTTAAATCAGCGTCATCAATATTGTACAACGACAGTAACTCTTGTTTTAAATCTTTGTTTGCTTCAGCAGTTGCTTTAGCAGCTAACGCAACACGTTCCTCTACTTCAGTAGCTGAAACATCATTGCCTATAAATTCTGCAAAGTCTTCTGGCTCATCATAAAACCTTTCAGGCAACCCATACGCAGCCATAGCCTGCTGATAATCACGTTCTAATTGTATGTAATCATTAACAGAAATAGCAGGCAAACCATTTTCTTTCCGTTTATCCATGCCAGAAAAACGTTCTTTAAATTTAGGTTGGTCACGTAACTGCACAAGAACATCAGCAGCAGTTGACCCCTCAACCCACAAATTCTGAGCAAAACTATACAAATCTTCCAACCCGTAATCTTCTAATATGCCCATCAAAATATCATTCGCAGCCATTAATACTTCACCATTCCAAACTCTTGCGCAATCAATGTAGCTAATTCTCTAGCTTCTAACTCAGCGTTCTTAGTGCCTTGCCATTCAGAGCTTTTCCTAATCTTTGTTTCTAAATCAGACAAACTCATAGGGTTACCGTTCTCATCAGAAAATTGCAACACATCTTTAAATTCGCCAAACATGTCAACAGGGCGCTCAAGCATATCTTCTATAGTTGTTTTGTGTGTAGAAAAATAATCACTTGGCATAATACCTCGTTCTAACACAGGTTTAGCTAACGCAGGGTATAAAGCAGCAGCTCGTTGAGCAAATTCTTCTAAAATTTCTGTGTCAGTTTTTTCTCCAGTAAATCGGGCTTCAGCTAACTTTGTAATTTCGTCAGGGTTTAAATTAAGATAATAATTATTAGCGTTAGCTCTTATACTTCTTTCAGAAGACATTAATTCTGTATACTGACCAACAGTTTCTTTCTGTGCCTTATCAGCCATAACAAATTCTTTAACAAACCGTTCATCGCTAACCTTATTACCACGTGTCAAAAACAACGACTTTTCATCTAACTCTTCATCAGTATAAGCAATACCTAACTGCCTTGCTAAATCTTCTAACATTCTTCTAGCAGGCAACAACTCCTCTTCTTTCTGAGGGTCACTCATTCTTTCAAACCGAGTATCAAACTCTCTTTGGAAAGCAGTCGTTGTTTGGAAATAATTAGTAAAAGAAAATAGTTGCTCTACTCTAGCTGGGTCATCTGTAATTCCCACTTGTTGTATGTAATCAAGAATATGAATAGTAGTAAACGCATCAGGGTCGTTAATGTCAACAGGAAGACCAAGCGCAGTACCCCCACCCATAAATCCTCTTCCATACCTTTTCAACCCAATATGAAAATCTAAATTATTAGAATCAAGAAACAACCCATAGCCACCATATTGCTCTAACACCGGATTATCTAAAAATTGTGTTAAATAATTGCGTTCATCGTCATCATTCAAACCAGCATCTTGCGCCATCTGGCGACCTACATTAAAACCACCAACACTTCTAGAACCAAAATCACCGCCTTTAGGAGGTCCGCTAAACGTAGCAGCAGTAGTAGACAAACTTTGTTGTTGTCCAGTGTTTGCCATAAACGGCACAGAACCACCATCAAAAGGATTACTTACCCCAAAATCTTTTAAAGTACCAGTAGTTGAATGACTAGCAACTTCGCTACTAGCACCAGTTTCAATAACATTAGCTTCATCCAAACGTCTTTTACGCAAGCCTTCATATACCGTAGAATCTTTTTCCCACGTAGACATTTCATTTTTTAAATAATCAGCTACCGGCTGGCTGTTACCACTTTTTGCAGCTTGAGTAAGCAAATTAACAAAGTCAGGACCACCAGCAGAACCCATATTAAAAGTTACTGACAAAGCAACAGCTTGCGTATTGTGATCTAATTGTTCATATACTTGCTGACCAGAATTTAATAATTCATCTCTGTTATCAAACCCATAAATAATTACATGTCCTTCGCCGCTAACAGTTTTACTTTTGCCATTTGCAGTTGTGAATGTTCTGCTTTCCCCTGATTTAAGAACTTCTACAAAAGATTTAGTACTACCTTCTGGCAACGAAGCATAATCTTCGTTTCCATTATTAAAGTCAAATTGCCAACCCTCACCAAACTTATTTACATAATCTTGATTGCTTACACCTTTACGCAACATAGCAGTATCTAACGCAAGTTCAGCAAACAAAATATCTTTATGAGTTCTAATATCTTGTAAAAGAAAAGCAACACCTTGCTCTTCAGAAATAGTGTCACCCCAATTAAGACCATGACTAGTATTACCAAACCCTACTGTCAACCTAGCTTTACTATCTAAAGGTTTACTTGGGTCATTAGGGTTTGGTCTATCCCAATACACATCTGATCTAAAACCTTCATGCGCCATAATAAGCGCAACTTCTTTATCTAAATTTTGCTTTGCTAAACCTTGCTCTGCAATTCTTACATAATCACTAGTATCACCAGCTACACCATAATCCAAAGCACCTAGAGCTTCTAAATCTTGTTCAGACATTGCCACGTGCGCTACCCCCCAAAGACCTAATAACATTAACAACCTGCTCAGCAGCGTTAACAGTTTCCCTAGCCTGATACCGTTGCGTAACATTCCTACCCAAATCACCTTCAGTAATAGCATCACTAGCTCTTCCAGCTAAATTAATATTAACCGGAGCATTTTCAGATAATTGCAAATCAAAAATCATTTCCATAAAAATATCTTTTTCTCGTTTAGTAGCTTTCCTACCTAACAAATTAACGGAAGCAGTTTCCATAGCATTGTATACGCTAACTTGGTCCATCATTCTGAACACATCATTACGGCGAGTTGCTGCTCTTTCTTGCGCAAACAAAGTTCTAATTTCATCGCTACTTAAACCTGTTTCATCTGTTTGTACACGTGCAAGAATATTAAAGAATAAAGGCACATCAAACCCACCAGTAAATTGATCTGGTAACAATCCTTGTGGGTCAGGGAATTGTTGTAAATCTGGACCAAATCTTGTAGCTAACCGTACAGCGTTATTTACTGCTTGGTCAAATGCAGCGTAATCTAATTCGTATTCGTCTTCCTCTTCGCCTCTTAAAAAAACAGCATCGTAATTGTCTTTGCCATATAGCCCGTGATAAGCAAGCTCCATCGCAAAATCAATTAATTCATCGTCAGTTAACTCAGAAAGTATTTGCCGTACATCACGTTCAGTTTGCCGTATTACTGCATTAGTTTCTTCATCAAAAATGTATCCAAGAGTAGGTTCTTGCCCTGCCCGTAATGCTGCTTCTTCTTCAACATCTGCTACGTCGTATACTGGTTCATCAAAATCTCTAACTGCATTTAATAAATTATTAGCCGCATACCTACTAAAATCTGCATTATCAAATGCGTTGCCGTCAGCATCTTTAAATGCCTTGTTTATTGTTTCATTAGCTAACCTGTCATTATTTACTTTTGATATTTCTATATCTAAAAAATCAAGCAAATTATCTGTAATAGCGTCTTTATCATCAGCTTTACCTAATGATCTTCCATTAAAATTACTAAAAAAACTTTCAGCAAACGTTTCAAGTTCGTCATCGTTTAAGCCTTGAACATACGTAATAACAGCTAACGCATTAGCTTCTGTCAAATACAGAAATTCAAAATCTCCATCGTCGTCTCTGTAATCGTTAAGTTCTCTACTCATAATTATTTGCGTACCAAATCTCTGCTTCTGTTAATAATAGTTCAAGTTCCTGCTCTCGGAATATACCTTTGTCAGTAAAACTTCTAGGAATAGTCCAAGTGCTTTCAGCTACCATATCATCTTGAAAATACCTAATATACGTACTAGCAAACGCAGGTCTATTAGAATAATCAGCTTTTATACCAAGCCAAATTGCACGAAGGTCATTATTTTTTTCATTTGTTATATCTTTATTTTTCCTTTGAGACAACAAAACTTCTATCATTTGCCTATCGTTAATAAATAAAAGCAAATCACGTGAAGCGCCATTAACTTTCCACGCATCACTCTCATCTTCAAACAAAGCAGCAAACCCTCTAAACACCTCACGCAACTTATTATTTGCAGAAAAATCTTCATACGCATCTTTCCACTGAGGAAACTCCCTACCTAACTGATGCACAAGAAAATCTTTTTGCATTTTCAAATCAAAATTAAACTCATGGTTAATGTCGGTATACGCACTATCTAATTGCCCACGCCTATACAACTCATTATTAATATCCTGCATACCTTCACCGTTATAATAAATAGGATTATCAGCAACAACAACACCAGCAACAGGCTCATAATAAAACGCACTAATCTCTAAACCTAAACCTTCTTTATACGGATACTCTCGCCCAGTTGCAGGGTCTATATACGCTTGCGGAGTCTTAGCAAATTCCGTACTATGTTGCTGAATCTGCTCTGGGTCAAACCCACTATCATACAGATTCCAACCCCTATCCAACATACCTTCATCTAATACTTGATCTAAACTTTTTAAAGACCGCATCGGCTCATTAGACCCAACAAAAAACTCATTTCTTTGCTTGTTGTAAACTACAGAACTAAACATTTCATTAGTCGTAGCTCCAACATCTCCTTGCAAAAACGCAGCAATAACCGGATGGGCTTGTATTAATTCTTTATGAGCTTCATACAATTTCCAACCTTCAACAGTAGGAGCTATACCATACGCTGCTCTAGAATCAGTTAAACTTTGCGTTATCCAAAAGAACTCGTCGCCTTCTTCAGCTAAAAATCTAGCATCCGTATAATCTCTACCAGTTAAAATAGGACCATTAACTATTCGTTTATTGCCATCAGGGTCTGTTATTTCTATTCTTGCTGGGAAACTTGCATCAGGATTATCAGGATCAACAAATCCACGTTCAATATCTTCTTCTAACATTTCGTTATATCTAAGTTTTTTAGCATAAAAAGGAGACATTTGATCTACAGCTATAGGAATATTTAAAGCTGCATACGTTTTAAACCAGCCAAACCCTTGCGCAGCTACGTGTGCGTCACGCATAAGACTATTACGTACTTGTTCATCAGATAAATCTATATACGGAGTATCAGGGTCTTGATTGTTTTGTTGTACTTGCGTTAACTTATCTAAAAATATTTGACCAACACGTGTTTCATATTGATTTCCCCTGTATACACCAGTTCTGTACGCTATAGATTCTGTCCACGTAGGCAAAGTTTCTTTAATAAATCTTTCATACCAAGGACCGCTTTGCACCCCATAAGGAAACATAAACCCAAACACATCTTCAAGTTCAGGGTCTGCATACATTCCTTCTTGAATAACGAAGTTCACTAATGGACCTGTGCTTGGCAACGGACTTGATGTAACTAACGAAAATAAACTATCAGTATCAAACGCTATAGGATTTTCAGTCGCTAATTTACTAATACTCCCAAACGGACCAAACGTCAACTTATCACTATTAAGCAACTCTTTAAGAACAGGAATATCATTTAAAATACTGTCACTAAAATTAAACACTAATTTTTCTTCACCAAAAGCGTCTTTCTCTGTTGTCAACCCAAGAACAGGTGCTTGTATATCACTTGTAAATAAACGTACACCTCTAGCAACATACACAGGATTATCAAACGCCAACGAAGCCCACCTACCAATAACCTCTTGCCATGCGTTAAAGAACGGTGACGCAAACCCTAACACTTCCGCAAACCTTGTATGCTCAACCAACTCATACATAACTGTACGTGTATCTTCTAACGCTCTACGCCTAGCAATAGCTTCCATTTCAGTTTTTTGTCTAGGCGTAAACACATAATTATCATCAAAGTTTTTATACGCAGTAGTTTGCTCTAACAAATATTCTTTATATTTACGATTGTAAAAAGGATGCCTTGATAACGCATCAGAAGGCATTGTGCCAAGAGTTTCAAACATGCTGTCAGTAAATTTTCTAAGACGACTTACTTGTTGTCTAACTATATTACCTCTGTCAAGAATACCTTCTGTTCCGTTATGTTTAGCAAAATTTTCATACATGCCTCCATCCATAGTTCTAATAGCCAAAACAACTTCATTAAAAGTTGCTGAACTATCTAAACCTAAATCACTTTTAAATTTCGGAGAATCAAGCATGGCTTGTATATCTCCCCATTTAACAGCCTGACCTGAAGCAGCTTTCCTACGCAATCCTTTAAATATGCGATCTGGCAATATGTGGTTAGCGTCTAAAACAAACCTTGTAGAAATATGGTGAATGTAATCATCCATAGCAACTTTAGGAATAGTTATATCAACAGCTACATCTTCTAAAATATTTGGATTGTTTTTAAAAAACTCTTCTACTTTTTGTATACGTTGCGCTACCGGCAATTCAGTATCAAAAACAATATTAAAAATTCTTTGTTTAGCAGGGTCAGGGCTTTGCCATTGCTGCCAATGTTCAGTAAAAATATCATTCCGTTTTGCAGCATCTTTAACATCTACAAAATCGTAAGTTTTAACTGGACCTTTACCCTCCAACTCCAACAACTCTCTAGTATGCGCACTATAAATACCTTGCATAGCAGACTTATCACTGCGCCTAGCAGAAATTTGGCTAGCGTTCATTTGTTGATGTGCCATAGTATCACCCATAGCGTTTTGGAAAACATTATCTCCAATGCGTACAGTAGGCGCATCATTAAGCACAGCATACGTATCAGCTATTTCAAAGGCATCAACAATATCATCAACATTTTTCAAGTTAAATCCTTCACGATTACCTGCTTCTAACAAACGTTGTTTAGTTAATTCCCCCTCAAATAACGCTCTATCCGCTAATTCATTCCAAGCCGGATTATCAGGGTCAGCTTTGCGTAACAACTCTCTACCAATAGCATTGTAAGAATCTCTCATTGTGCCAGCAGCTTTACCAGACATGTAATTATTTAAAGAGTTCCACCTATGAGACCAGTATTTTCCAGCATGATATACCCCTGCCGCTGGATGCACTAACCCACTCATAGCTAATCTAGCTGCTGCGCCGCCAGCAGTTTTAGCTTTGTACGTTAAAGTTTTAGCGTTTGCAACACCTTCTTTAATAAGTTGCTCATAAGACACACCATTTTTTTCTAACAACGCAATTTTATCAGCAAGCTGCGCATCTTTAGCAACTTTAATTTTTTTATCTTTTAATGCTTTACTAGCATAAATATCAAGCCAATCATCCCTAACCTTTGCGCCTTTAGCAGCTTGGTTTTCAAGCAAAGTTCGCCAATTACCTTTAGCTTTAGTTAACGTTTCTAACGCACCAAACACAGCAGCAAATCGCAACTGCTCATCAGAACCAACCACACGCATAGCCCAACGAGGCGTTAACAAAACAGAAGCAGTCCAAATAGGTCTAATCGTTGCATCTATACCTGCTGACACAGCCTTACGACCTGTTCTAGCCATCATGCGAGGATTATACGCAATATCATAATTTTTAAATACGCCGTTTTCGTGTTTGCCCACTCTGTTAATAGCATCCTCTAACAAATCCCAACGAGGCATCGGGCTACTTTGCGCCATTTGCGTAGGGGTTACACCATGATGCGCCTCAGCCAACAAACTACCGTCAGGACCATAAAAAACAAAAGTAGTAGCCTCTTTCTGATTACCACTTTTCCTAAGAACTGTTTTGTCATCAGTGCTAAACACAGGCTTGTAACTAGAATCTACAGCATTCCCATTACGAAGCATCTCATCATACTCAAGTTTAGAATTTGTTAATTGATCGTACAAACTAAAAACTTCATTGCTATCTTTTTGAGTAAATTTAATATTTGTTTCGCTTCCTATTAACTTATCAGCACGATCACACAACAATTTAACAGTTCTATCATAAAGTTGTTTACGTTGCCCTACAGTAGCGTTACGAGCAACTAACGAAACATATTGCCCATTAAGCGATTCAGCTTCAGCACGTGTAAGTATTGATTTACCATTAATAGTAAACTTATTAGCGTCAGCTAGCATTCTTTCAAATTGTTGGCTTGCTTGCACACGATCATAATGGTGCATTACTCGTTGGTTAACACGTTGCGTAAAATACGTTAACCTTTGAGAACCTAAAGGTTTTAACGTAGAAGGAATAGGCAATACATCTACTAAGAAATCATCCGAAATGCCTACTTGGTTACGTAACTTTTGTGCGCTTAAAGCAGCAGCTTTAGAGTACGTATTTCCGCTAAAAGGTTTTACAAGCAAATTAGTAGCAAAATCTTTTACGCCACCAAACACTTCACCAGTTAACGTATCCCGACCCATACGAGGGAAATCTGTAACAGTACCAGCGCCTGTACGCAAACTTGTATCAGACATTCGTAACGGAGAACCAGTAAATTGGTCTACATAATCCACACGCATGTTACGTGCAGCGTAATCTAACACATCAGCAAGAACAATTTTATCTAACGCTATATCTTCAAACGTAGCTATTTTGTTCATATCTAACCGAGTGAACCCTGTTTCAAACGGACCGTTAACAACTTGTTTTGCAATAGACTCTCTTAACGTAGCCCTAAAATCAAAAAGCGCAACCCAATCAGTGTTTGTTAAAACCTCATGTTCCTTCATTAAATTAGTTTTTAATTTTTGTGCTTGTTTCCCAAGAATAGTATGTTGAGCATTAGCTACTAACAAATCTTCTCCTTTAGAAAAAATATCTTGAGCTAAATTAGGGTTAATTGGTCCTTGATCTACAAGGTTTTGTAGTTGAGTTTCAAGTTTTTTAATACGACGTTCTCTTTTAACAATGTTTTCTTTATCTTTAGCAGACAAATTTTGTCTAGCTTTTTGATTAGCTAAACCCTCTTTTTCTTTAGCAATACGTTTTTGTAAATCCGTTACCTCTTGCGCAGGTTTCCGCAAACTTTCTAACTTCTCTAATTCATCAGTTAACTTAGCAGCATCTTCACCAGCAGCAACACTTCTTGCTTGCAACGAATTAGCTTCCTCAAGTAAATCAAAAAAATCACCATCAACTAATTTATTAAACGCTGCACCAGCATTGCCCATAGCTTCAGCAGCTACAGCAGTATCACCCAACACAAACCGTAACGTCTTAGCCCTAGCCGCAGCAGTAGCGCCCCTAGCAATCAAATACAACGCTTCAGCAGGCAACTTCTTAGCTTGCCTTGTAGTCAACGCAGCACGCAAAGCACCTACCCTTTTATTAATTAACAGATTATCGCCTTCACTAGCTAAATGCGTTAACGCATACTGAGGACTAAACTCATCCCCACGTGCAGCGTTTTCAATAACTTCATCCAACGCTTGCCACGTTTTAGAAGCAGCAAAAGCCCTCGCACGATATTGAGAACTAGTCCTAGCTAACTGATCGTAATTTAACGCTAACTTTTCTCCACCTATTGTTATTAATTTAGGTTCAGGCAAATCAGCAGTAAACCCAAAACGTTTAGATTGTTTTGTAGGTTTAACAGTATGCCAACCAAATCCGCTTTCTCTAATAATATGTATTTTGCCAGTAGGAGTTATTTTCCTAACTCTAGCGTTACTAGCTAAAACATCTTCAAACGAAACATGTTTAATATCTAAAGGAGTTCCAGCTAGCCCAGTGCCTTTACCAGTTTGTGTACTAACAGGTCGCATAATAGCGCTAGTGCCTCTAGCTAACGAAACTCCTTTACCTACTACAAGTAACGGGTCTAAAAAGATTTCTTGCAGAAAATCAGCGCCACCTGATAACACATTAAAGTACAATGTTCCTTCTAACGCATTGTATTGGTAATCGCTAAAAGGGTCTATGCCAGAGTACAAAGCTGCAAAGGCTTGCCCAAATGAACGTTCTTCTTCTCCATAAGCTACAGCGTATGCTTGTTTGTATGTGTCAGGGTCAAAATAATTTAAAATAGGTATTCTATCAGACCAACTAAAATTACTATCTGAACTTATACGTTCTATTTCTTTATCACTAAATGGATTGTATTTAATGTAACCTTTATCGGCTTGGTCTTTATAAAAATCAGAAAGACCATTATACCAAATAGCTTCTTCTTGATCGTTGCCAGATGCAAGCATAGTAAAAATAAACGCACCTGTATCATCAATAACTTCAATAGTGTCTAAGTATGATTCCCATAAAGGCTCTCTAACGTAGCTTGGAAGAATTTTAGTTGTGCCACCAAGCGCACCATACTTACCTGTTAACCAACCAAAATTACTTTCTCCACCTAAACCTAACGTATCTCTTAAAAAATTTTCTCTAAACGCTGTAAGAGAAGCATCTTTAAATTCGTCAAAGTCTCCTTTTTTAATAGCATTATACGAACCAATAAGAATTTCTCCTCCTGATTCAAATGCTTGCACTGTAGGATTTATAAATATACTATAAGCTGCACCTGAAACACCTTTAACAGCCTCTACACCATAACCAACAAGAGAATCACCTTTCTCTTCTACCCAATCAATTAAACCCATTATTTAATTTTCTTCTTGTGTTGCTTTAAAAGAAGAAACACTACGTTTTACATCCATAACAGCACTACGTATTTTTGCACTAGAATCATAATCAGAAGCCATACGCTCTAACACAGGCAACAAATTAATAATTTTAGTTTGCTGCCGTTTAGTAAAAACATCATTACCCATACTATTAGACGGCGCATACCCTTGTTCCATAACAGACTCAGCAGGTCGCTCAGTTATTCTACCAAAAGGTTTTTCACCAGCTCTCATCGGAGGAATAGCAGATTCAGAATCTTCTATATTAGGTAAAGGAACAACAGTTTGAGCATCCTCTTGCATTTTAGCTTGCCCATATTGTTGCCCTCTAACAGCTTGAACTTTTTGTCCTCTACCTTTACGTGGCATTACAACGCTCCTAACAGTTGACGCAACCCAGCAGCTCCGCCTTCAGCAGGAGGAGGTGCTGCCATAGCTTCTGCACCTGCACCGGCTTGAGCTATACCGGATTGCGCTTCAGGGGATGTAGGCGAAACCATAGTAGCTTGCCTTTCTTGCGCTTCACGCTGTACTTTTTCAACAGCCGCAGCGAGTTCAGCTTTATCTGATTTAACAAGATCAATAATACGAGCAATATCCGCAGGCGGTATTGCCCCTGTTGCTGCTTGTTGTTGCAAACCAGACAACAAACTTTGCTCTAACTGTTCAGCAGTAACACAATCACGTTCTGCTTCAACATCCTCAACAAGAGGGTCTATTTTCATAAACGATTCTTTTGACATCGTTCCCATTGAAAGCCTTTGACCACCAGCAATAACAAGATTGTTAATGTCAGCCCCAGCTTGGCTATAAGATACCACGTTGTCATCCGTTGTGAAATGTTTGTTTGGGACATAATCTACCTTACCTTTAACTTTACCCATAGAAATATAAAACGATTTAGACTTATTGCCAGCGTATTCTTTAGCCATAGCAATAGCTATTTTGTTTTCAGCTTCTAATGAACGAGCCAATATTTTTTGTGACTCTTGCACAGCAAAATCAACAACAGCAGACAACACAGCGTCGCCACGACGACCAGTACGAATATTACTTGTAGACTCGCCACCAAACTCAGCAGGCACACCAGCAGTTAAACGTTGCGCTCTTTCTAAACGATCAATAGCAGGGTTTGTCATAAACCCTACATTTAATTGCATGTCTCTTAAGTCACCACCACGGATAACACCAACTTCACCAGTTAAACCATTTGCAGGATTAATAATGCTAGGTTGCTCACCAGCACGACCCACTAACCATGTATCAGGAAAAATACCTTTTTGCACAGCTATGACTTCTAACGCCATTAGTTTAGCTTGTTGCTGATACATTCCTAGTATGCCGTCAAACTGACCATTGGGTTCATCTAACGAAATACGTTCTGCCATAACAACAGGACAAATATCTGTAGGGTTTTGCACACGCTCTAACTCAGCTATAACAGGTTCAGAGTCACCAGAGCCAATAGTATGCGCAGGATTACGCAACGCTACAAGCACATACTCTTCATGGTCAACATACTCAATAAGCTCAACAGCTTTATGCGTATCATACGGAGCATCAGCAACGCCAGCAAACCGCAACGCAGCATCAGGATAATGCCTACGTATCCAACCAAACGAACGCTCATAACCAAACACACAATCCGAAGGACTCATACCATCAGAACCACGCAAATTAGACGGATACGCAGTTAACGGGTCACGCACATGCCATGTAGGACAACCCTTTTCCATATCAAACCGAACCTGCACAATCGTATTGTTGTAACCAATTAAATGCCTTGCACGTTTCGCAAGCTGCATATCTATACGAGAATTTTGCCACCAACCAAACAACGCTTTGCGACGAATAGACGCAAACTTTTGCGCTTGCTTAGATGACTCATCTTCAGGTGGGCAAACAATATCAGGAGTAACAGACGCTATACGCATAGCAGTCTGATCTAACCCTTGTGCTAACAAATTAGCAACAGAAGAAGCCTCAGTAGAATCTATTTCAGGCAACGGCACAATAACATCACCATTGTAATGGTCACGTATCAAACGCATTTTTTCTTTTACACCAGCATGGTTAGATGAACGGGTGTAGTACAGGTCTACAATTTCTTCTGCTGTTTTCAATGTATTAACTTTCTGTTACCCACGAAGGTCGCCACTGTCTAATAGGCTCAGACGGAGGCACGTACAATTTATTAAGATTATGTTCTACGAACCATTGTGCCATCACACAGTCATCAGTTCTAGACCCTGTGCCTTCTGGATTCCATTTTGTTACTTCATTAATTAAAAGCAACGAATGAGGTCTAGCATCAGTATGCTGTTTCCCAGCAAGCCTAATACGACCCAAGCGATACAACGGTGCAAGCATTTGCACACCATACTTAGGGTCACCTTTATTTCTAGAATG
>MDTG01021039.1_pt1 | contig 14925 bp, 8 predicted proteins | sample 811421 | NCBI WGS metagenome assembly MDTG01 (sample SAMN05326645, study PRJNA326480) | marine metagenome | isolation source: seawater | place: Pacific Ocean: South East | collected 2011
ATGGTCGCCACTGGATCAGAGTACATGCCAGAGATGTGGTGGCAGGCAGTCATGCCCGGTCTTGCGATCCTATATGCAATTTTGGGGTTCAACCTCTTGGGTGACGGATTGCGAGATATGCTGGATGTTGAACTATGAGCCGTCTGCTAGATATTAAGAACCTCAGCATTGGGTTTACGGCTTATGGCCAAACCCGACAAGTTCTTCATAACGTAAATATGCACCTAGAGGAGGGCGAACGCGTCTCGTTGATTGGTCAATCAGGGTCAGGTAAAACGGTCACAATGCGAACAATAATTGGAACGCTACCAATGCCACCAGGTCGATTGGAAAGTGGCTCCATTCACTATAACGGCATTTCACTTCTGGATCTCAACGCACAAGAACGTAACCGCTTGAAAGGCACAGGTATTTCCATAGTGTTGCAAGACCCATTGCTGTCTTTCAACCCAGTTCTGACGATACGACGCCAGATGGACGATATAGTGCGTTACTCAGATATACGTTTAGGCAGAAATAGAAGTAAAGCAGATCGCGAAGCTCATCTAATCGAAACCTTAAAAAAGGTACGTCTAGAAGATGGCGCACGAGTTCTGGAAAGCTATCCAATGATGCTTTCAGGCGGCATGCGGCAGAGGGTGCTGATCGGTATGGCACTCTTGAATAAACCCAAACTACTGATTGCCGACGAGCCCGGGACCGCACTTGATGTTACAACTCAAGACGAAATCCTAGCACTTCTAAATACTCTGGTGACAGAAGAAGGGCTATCACTTTTGTTGATTACTCACAATTTAGGCGTGGTCCGGAAGATGGCCGATCGAGTCTACGTTATGGAACGAGGAAGAATAGTAGAAACAGGGTCACGTAGCGCAATATTCGATGCTCCTAAACACGAGTATACTCAAAAATTGATGGCTGCTGTTCCACCACTTTATGGTACTAAAGTAAAAACGGTAGAACATGAGGGGCCTAAATCAACGATTGAAGTAAGTCATGTTTCCAAAGATTTTGAAATAAGAAGTGGTCTATTAAATCGTAAGACTGGTATTTTTCGTGCTGCGAACGATGTGTCCCTAAATATTAAACAGGGCGACATTTTTGGCTTAGCAGGTGAAAGCGGATCAGGAAAAACTACAATAGCCAAAATGATTCTTGGGCTAACTAATCCAACGGAAGGGCAGATCAAAATCGAAGGTCGCCCTATCAATGATTTTACTGGCACACGGGAATTTAGAAAGCTAATCCAGATTGTTTATCAGAATCCTGGTTCGTCGCTCAACCCCCGCCGATCAGTCGCAGATCAACTTACCGTACCATTAAAATTCACTGGCTATGATTCAATAAAAATTAAAAGTCGTATTGGAGAATTGCTGGAACTTGTTGATCTACCCCAAAGCTATTCAGGTATGTATCCTCACGAGTTATCTGGAGGACAAAAACAAAGGGTTGCAATTGCTCGAGCGCTATCCGTCAGCCCCAAAATTCTTGTGCTGGACGAACCCACGTCAGCATTGGACGTATTAGTTCAATCCACTGTGATTGATCTTTTACACCGGTTGCGAAACGAATTTGACTTAACTTATGTTTTCATAAGCCATGACCTGAGCCTAATGCGAAATTTCTGCAATCGCGTAGCGGTAATGCTACGTGGGAATGTAGTTGAGACTGGGACAGTGGCCAACATATTTGATGCGCCCGCTCACACTTACACCCGTGCCCTTTTATCGGCGATACCTGTGATTTCAGCCGAAGAAGAGGCGCTCAAACCAACAATTAAAAAAGAAGAGCGGGATGAGGTGTTAACTACCTCCACCGTATTGGAGGAATAAAAAATGTATAGAATTGGAGTCGATGTAGGAGGAACAAATACGGATGCTGTCATCATGCAGGGCGATCAAATCCTAGCTGGCGTGAAATCTCCTACCACTGAAGATGTTATGAAGGGTGTGGTTGACGCAGTGGAAGTAGCCTTGAAAGAGGCCGGAGCCAACAAGACTAAAGTTACTGCTGTTATGATCGGCACCACACATTTCACTAATGCTGTTGTCGAACGCAAGCATCTTGCTCGAACCGCAGCCGTTCGCCTCTGCCTTCCTGCAGCCCAGTGTCTACCCCCGATGGTAGACTGGCCTGATGATATTCGTCAAACAGTTGGGAATCATTATTGGATGGCAAAAGGCGGATATGAATTCGACGGACGTGAGATTTCTTCCCTCGATATGAATGAATTAGACGGAATTGCTGCTGAGATTAGTAAAGCAGGAATCGATACAGTAGCCATTACTTCAGTATTTTCTCCAGTTAGCGATGAGATGGAACGCAAAACTATGGAGCAGATGGTCAAAACCCTGCCCAATGTCAACTTTACTCTCTCGAGCGAAATTGGTCGCCTTGGCATTCTGGAGCGAGAAAATGCTGCAATTATGAATGCCTCACTGCGCGCACTCTCTGAACGAACAGTTGATGCTTTTGGCCGAGCACTTGAGAAAGTTGGATTGACTTGTCCGTACTACATTACCCAGAACGATGGCACACTTATGAGCCGTGAGTTTGTACAGTCTTATCCTGTACTAACATTTGCTTCTGGGCCAACCAACTCTATGCGTGGTGCGGCTTTTTTATCCGGGAAATCTGATGCGATCGTTGTGGATGTGGGTGGTACAACCACCGATGTAGGTGCATTGGTCAAAGGTTTCCCAAGACCTGCCAGCACTACTGTCGACGTTGGTGGTGTACGCACCAACTTTAGGATGCCTGATGTCTTTGCCATCGGCCTTGGAGGAGGAACAATTGTTTCTGGAGAAGGCAAAAATCTGAAAATTGGCCCACAATCTGTAGGTTACAAACTTACAACTGATTCACTGATCTTTGGTGGAAATACTCTTACAACATCAGATGTCGCGGTTGCGCTTGGCCTTGCGGATTTTGGTAATAAGGAAGCAATTATAGAATTAAAAGATGATCATTTGCAGGCTGTTCGCGAACGCATCAACGAAATGCTGACGAACGCAGTTGAACGAATGCGCGTATCACCTGACCCGATTCCAGTGCTTGCAGTTGGTGGCGGTTCTATTCTCGTCCCGGATAAAGTTGGTGAATTACCTGTGATCCGACCGGAACATTTCTCAGTGGCAAACGCTGTCGGTGCCGCTATCGGTCAAATATCTGGAGAGGTAGATCGAATATTTTCTCTTGATGGAAAGACCCGTGAGGAAGCGTTGGCGGAAGCACGAAAAGAAGCAACAGAAAAAGCAATTGCTGCCGGTGCTAAGCCGGACAGCATTGAACTATTAGACCAAGAGGATGTGCCGCTAGCTTACCTGCCTGGAAACGCCACACGCATACGCCTTAAAGTTGTAGGTGACATGAATGGCTAATGCATTACGAGAAGTAACTGATGCCGATCTAGACGCCATTGAAATCGGTGCTGCTATCCTTGGTACTGGTGGCGGTGGCAACCCCTACATCGGTAAATTACGTTGCCGCGAAGAACTTAAAAAGGGACGTCGTATCCCAGTAATTCCTCTAGCAGAGCTGCCTGATGACGCCCTAGTTGTGTCACTAGGTGGGATTGGAGCGCCAGTAGTGGGCGTAGAAAAGATAGAGGAGGGCGAGGAATGCCTCAGGGCCCTTAGAGCCATCGAAAAGGAGCTTGGTGTGAAGGTTGATGCACTAATTTCAGCCGAAATTGGTGGAGCTAATTCTATGGAACCAATGCTGACTGCTGCACAAGCTGGACTGCCCGTTGTCGATGGGGATGGAATGGGACGCGCCTTCCCAGAAATGCAAATGTGTACCTGGTCTATCTATGGGCACCGCGAAGCGCCCGGAGCTATGGCAGACGAGAAAGGTAACATTGTAGTAATCCGGAATACACCCGACGACGTTTGGTTGGAGCGTATTGCAAGATCTGTAGTCGTTGCTATGGGTGCCGCAGCAGGACTGGCCACGCAACCCATGCGTGGCGATTTCGTAAAACGTGCGGCTGTACCCAATACTATTACGCAAGCCCTAAATCTTGGCCGTGCAGTATTGCACGCCCATCAGACAAATGCAGATCCAGTTCAGACAGTTATCAACCAAGAACGGGGAAAGTTGTTGATGACAGCCAAAATCACAGATCTTCAGAGGCATTTAAAAGGCGGCTTTGCAGTTGGGCATATGGCCTTAGAGGGGTTTGGTGATTTTCTTGGTGATAATGGCCGAATAGATCTGCAAAATGAATTTCTTGTATTTTGGCGCGACCAAAAAGTGGAAGTTTGTACACCTGATCTTATTGTCGTTCTGGACAGCGATACAGGCTTACCAATCACAACTGAAATGTTGAGATACGGTCAGAGAATCGCTGTGCTCGGCTTACCTGCCCACCCTCTGATGCGATCTCCTGAAGCTCTAAAGGTCGTGGGGCCAGCAGCATTTGGATACTCTGAAATCACCTTCAACCCAATGGAGGATACGTGATGAAAACTATAAAATCTATAACCCGTGCAGACATGGCTGATATCGCCCTTGGTGGTGCCTTTCTGGGGACAGGTGGCGGCGGCGACCCCTATATCGGACGGCTTATGGCAGAACAGGCAATCGATCAACATGGACCGGTCCCTGTCCTTGATGTCGATAGTCTCGACGATGATGCACTTGTAGTGCCAGTGTGTATGATGGGTGCACCAACCGTAATGCTAGAAAAGCTCCCTCACGGTGAAGAAGCAATCAATGCTTTGCGATCACTTGAGGCTGTGCTGGGTCGCAAAGCAGATGCAGTATTTTGCATCGAAGCCGGTGGTCTTAATTCCACCATTCCGATCGCTGTAGCTGCCACCGCTGGCTTGCCAATTGTTGACGGTGACGGCATGGGGCGCGCCTTTCCAGAACTACAAATGGTTTCCATGACGATGTTCGATGTTCATGCTTGCCCAATGGCAATGGCTGATGACAAGGGCAACGCATTTGTTCTCAACACAGTGGACAATTTATCAACTGAGAAATTTGCACGTGTTATCACAGTAGAGATGGGTGGCGCAGGTCTGATCGCCCTTTATCCAATGACAGGCGCGCAAGCAAAAAAGGCGATCCTTCGTGGTTCATTATCCCTAATAACGAGCATTGGTCGGATCATTAGTTCTGAACAGGCTGCCAACCGTAACCCGGCTGATAGACTGGCATCAGATCTTAATGGAATGCGCCTATTTGAGGGACGTGTTACGGACGTTGATAGACGAACTGAGGGTGGTTTTGCGCGCGGACAAGCCATCATCGAGGGTTTAGAAGCCTATCAAGGCCGTAGCATGAAACTAAACTTTCAAAATGAATTCCTCCTGGCGGAGGATGATAAAGGCCAGCCTCTAGCAATCACGCCCGACTTGATTTGCCTGCTGGACCTAGAAACAGGCCAGCCGATTACTACGGAAACCATGGGCTATGGGTATCGTGTTATTGTTTTCGGACTTCCCTGTGATCCAAAATGGCGGTCAAAACACGGTCTTGAACTGGTTGGACCAGGCTACTTTGGATATGAGGCAGAGTACAAACCTATTGAGGAAATTAACAATCGAAGCAACTAGAAGAGAGGAAAAACAATGAAAAATTTTAAATCAATTGCGTTAGGGGCGACGGCCGCAACCGCATTAATGCTCGGGACCGGAATGGCCTCTGCAGATAATGTGGTGACGGTCAATGCGGTGCAAATCTTTGGCACAGTCGATCCTGCTAAGATTAACGATTACACAGAGTATATGGCTGGCGTAAACCTTTATGAAGCGCTAACCACGCTGGACGGTTCCGGTGCTATTCAACCCTTGCTGGCAGAAAGCTGGACAACCTCGGAGGACGGGCTAACCTGGGCATTCAAGTTAAAAAATGGTGCCACATTCCAAGATGGGTCACCGATTGAAGCTAAAGATGTAGTTTGGTCAGTAAACCGTTTGTTAGCCATCAATGAGGGACCTTCATATTTATTTGAAGGAGTTTTGAGCGAAGGGTCAGTAACAGAAATTGATTCGCGCACTGTACAATTCCAACTTGAGAAAACATACGCGCCATTCTTGACAACAACACCAATTCTGTTTGTCGTAAACTCTGACCTTGCTGCTGAAAATGCTGGCGATGGAGACCCTTGGGCACAGGATTATATCGCAAACAATTCGATTGGCGCGGGAGCTTTTTACTTAGATAGCTGGGAACGTGGCGCTGGGATGACGATCAAAGCATATGACGGGTACCACCTGGGATGGACCGATACCGGCATTGATGAGGTACGGTTCGTGGTCACAAATGAAGAAGCTACAGTCAAAGCATTGGCAGCATCAGGTGAATTATCTATGTCTTCAGATGCACAAGCTCAAGAAACTTACGACAGTATCGGAGCTTTAGCTGATTATCGAGTTGATAAGTATTCTACTGCTACAAACTTTTATCTGAAGCTAAATAACTCAATTGCACCAACAGATGATGTAAACATCCGTAAAGCCATTGCTTACGCCACCGATTACGATACGATCCGCGACGTAATTTTGCCTGGTGCACCATTGACCGGCCCAATGCCGCCAATTTTTGCAGATGCTTACCCAGATGACATTGGAGCCCCTGTCTTTGATCTTGCAAAGGCGAAAGAGCATGTGGACGCATCTTCATATGCCGGAAGTGGCCCAATCGATATTGAAATCATGTATGTTGCTGGATTGGCCTTTGAGGAAGAAATCGGTCTTTTGATGAAATCAATACTCGATACCATCGGGTTTAACACGATACTAAAGCCCGAGCCTTGGAATAGAATGACTGAACTAGCAGCGGACGTTAACACGACTCCAGCAATCAACCAAGTGTTCTATGGTGCTACATATCCTTCACCTGATACCTTCTTCTTCACCCAATATCACAGCCGTGCCGCGGGAACTTGGGCGTCAATGGAGTGGGTGCTAAGTGATGAAGTTGATGCAATGATTGATGAAGCGCGTACGATATCAGACGTTGAACGCCAAAATGCAATCTACAAATCGTTGCAACGCAAATTAGTTGAGGATCAGGTCGACGTATTCGTATTAACTCAACAAAGCCAGCAGGCGTTCCATAAATGCCTGCAGGGCTTTACTTGGGTTCCCATGCAAAGCTTTGAGTTTAACTTCCACACGATGCAGTGGGTTTGCGACTAAATAATTTACATAAAATAAATAAAAAGCGCCTAGAGCAGTCTGGGCGCTTTTTTTTGGGCAAGCCCCACTTTATAAAACAGAGATTTCGAACACAGGTTTAATTTTATACTGGAGCTAATTTAATTGGAACCCCACGCTCCTCCACCTGGCGTGCACATTCCAAAAATAGATCCAGCCGGTAACTCGATTTCATCATTACCCATCAAGTTAACTTTAGTACCATCCGGTAATTCAGCCCAGTTTTCACCAGTGGCACCGTCACCGCCTCCAGCCAGACCAAATGGTGGGATCTGGCGATGAGAAGACAGGGTCGTTACCGTCACATCGGTTAAAAACTCTAAACGTCGAACTGCGCCGTGCCCACCACGATAGCGGCCTAAGCCACCAGATCCTCGGCGAATGGAAAAAGTTCTTAACAGTACAGGGAATCTGTTTTCTAAAATCTCAGGATCTGTCATTCTTGTATTAGTCATATGAGTTTGAACTGCATCACAGCCGTTGTAATTTGGACCCGCCCCAGTACCACCTGCTATCGTTTCATAATTTTGAAAAACCTCATTCCCCCAGACGAAATTGTTCATGGTTCCTTGACTGCAAGCCATGATACCCAACGCACCAATTAAAGAATTACAGGCTGCTTGGCTCACTTCGGTATTACCAGCAATAACAGCTGCGGGGTATTGTGGATTGAGCATCGAAAATTCAGGTACTATAATATTTAAAGGTTTAAGGCATCCCTCATTAAGAGGAATTTTTTTACCAACCATTAAGCGAAAAACATATAGCACCACGGCTCGCGATACGGCCAACGGCGCGTTGTAATTGCCCTCGTGCTGGGCACTTGTACCAGTAAAATCTACCTGAGCAGATCGGGTGTTACGATCCACAGTGATAGCCACTTTAACCTGCTGACCAGTATCCATTTTATATACAAAATTTCCATCTTTGAGTGTGGCGATTACCTCTCGAACACTTTCTTCAGCGTTATCTTGCACATGGGCCATATAGGCTGTCACAGCAGATTGGCCGTATACCGATACCATCTTAAGCAATTCACGTCGCCCAGTCTCATTGGCAGCAACCTGTGCTTTCAAATCAGCAATATTTTGTGAAATGTTACGGCAGGGATATCTTCCTGACGAAAGTATTTTAATTACCTTGCCCTCACACAATCGGCCAGCTTCAACCAATTTTACATTATCAATAAGAACTCCTTCTTCCTCGATGTTTGTACTATCAGGCGGAGCTGAACCTGGTGTGCGCCCTCCAATATCGGCATGGTGCCCTCGTGACCCCAACCAAAAAGCCACTTTGTCCTGAACAAATACTGGAGTCACCACAGTTACATCTGGTAGATGTGTACCACCGTTGTAGGGGGAATTGAGCATATATGAGTCTCCCTCACCGATGCCTGTATTTTGTTGCATTACGGTTTTTATACTCTCAGACATCGAACCCAAATGGACCGGAACGTGTGGCGCATTAGCTACCAGATCTCCGTACTCATCAAAAATGGCGCAAGAAAAATCAAACCGCTCTTTAATGTTCACTGACCAGCTGGTGTTAGCCAAAGTCACGCCCATTTGATCTGCGATTGACATGAAACGGTTCGACATGACCTCCAAAAGTATGGGGTCGGCTTCTGTACTAGCTAGATCACGGCTAGCATGGGCAATATGCTCAATAATTAAATTACCATAGCCATCACGTCTTGCCTCCCAGCCAGGCTCAACCACATTTGTTCCTGTTGTTTCCATGATAATAGCAGGCCCTTTAATAACCTGATTATTTCGTAGCTCACTACGATCATAGATCTGGATTTCATGCCAAGTTCCACGATATATCTGACCACAACCAATTGGCGCGCCATCACCAAAAGTCTGTATAGGATTTGATACATCTGCAATCTCACCAATAGCCTCGACACTCAGCATCTCAAATTGAAGTTTTCTGTCCGGGGACGAGAAACCAAATCGAGCCAAATGTGCAGCCTCAAAATCTAGCGACATCTGTTCTACCGCTCCATAAGAAACTTCTAAAGCTTGGTGCGATCCTTCATAACGGAGATGCGCCCTAATCTCTGTGCGTGGGTTTTCAATGCCCTGACCAGCCAGTTCATCGACGACATCAGCATAGAGGATATCCAAAGTGGCTTTTACACGTGCGTCATCCTCCAAGTCACAATCCAGTTGACCCTCCCGTAAGCTGCGTACGTCTGCTACGCCCATGCCATAAGCTGAAAGTACGCCTGCAAAAGGGTGTATCATCACTCTAGACATGCCCAGCGCTTCGGCCACTAAACACGCGTGCTGTCCTCCGGCCCCACCAAAACTTTGTAGAGTGTAGCTTGTTATATCATGGCCACGCTCCACACTTATTTTTTTGATAGCATTAGCCATATTTTGAACGGCAATTTCAAGAAAGCCCATTGCCATATCCTCAATAGAGCCACGCAAATCATGCTGCAAAGCCAGCTCTTTAATCTTCTCATGAGCTGCCTCATCATCCAAAGGCAAGTTCCCAAATACGCCAAATACTGCGGGGAAATAATTTGTAGACAAAGAGCCCAACAGTAAATTACAATCAGTAACCGTTAGTGGCCCACCACGGCGATAGCTGGCAGGACCAGGGTCAGCACCAGCACTATCAGGGCCAACCTGAAATCTACCGTCTCGGTAACTACAAATTGAGCCTCCCCCTGCTGCAACTGTATGAATATCCATCATAGGGGCTCGCATCCGAACCCCTGCTACTTCGGTCTCAAAGTTACGCTCAAATTTACCTGAAAAGTGGCTAACATCAGTAGAAGTACCGCCCATATCAAACCCAATTAAGCGGTCAAACCCAGCCTGTTGCCCAGTTTGGACCATTCCAACAATTCCACCCGCCGGTCCTGATAAAATCGCATCTTTTCCTTGGAACTTTTGGGCATCTGTCAAGCCTCCATTAGATTGCATAAACATCAAAGCTTTACAATTTTGACCTAAGCGCAAAGCATTAGCTACCTGGTCTACATAATGCTCTAAAATAGGAGAAAGGTATGCATCAACAACAGTTGTGTCACCACGGCTCACAAGCTTAGCGAGACCTGAAACCTCGTGAGAAGTGGAAATTTGTGCAAATCCAAGCTCTATGGCCAATGCCGCCAGTTGCTTCTCATGCTCTGGGTTTAAATAGGCGTGCAGCAAGGCAATAGCAATAGATTGTACCCCTTCCGCACGCGCCACCTGCATGGCACGTCTAGCTCTTACCAAATCCACAGGTATGAGCACCTGACCTTTGGCGTTAAGTCGTTCAGTCACCTCCACAACAGATTGATACAAAGGTTCGGGTCTTTTGATATTTGTAGAGAAAAGGTCAGGCCGGGTCTGATACCCTATTTCTAAAAGGTCACCAAACCCCTCAGTTATCATTAACAAAACTGCAGCACCTTTGCGCTCCAGAAGAGCATTTGTGGCCACAGTTGTACCCATTTTCACCACGCCAATATTGGCCTGGTCGATTGCCAAAGTTCCTAAGATGTTTGATATTCCCTGTACGGCCGCATCTTTATATTGTTCAGGATTTTCCGATAAAAGTTTATGAGTATGGAGGCTGCCCTCTGGGTCCTGAGCAACAATATCAGTGAATGTGCCACCTCGATCAATCCAGAACTCCCAAGCCATTTTTTTCCTATTCACTGAAAATTTTAAGAGTCAAAAATCTGAGAGCGGCACATTTTTTCATCTAAACGAATAATTAATCAACAGCAGCACGAATTGCATTCATATTCATACCGTATGGCGAGGGGTTAGCAACAGACCCGCCTCTAAATACAGCCGACCCAGCTACAAGCACATCAGCACCAGCACGCACTAGACCAGGCGCCGTTTTTGCTGTGACACCTCCATCGATCTCAATATGAATAGGCCTATCACCGATCATTGATCGTAACTCTGCCACTTTTTTCTCTAAGGGTATATACGACTGCCCTCCAAACCCTGGGTTAACCGTCATCACGCAAACCAAATCCGTAATATCAAGCACGTCAGCTACTGCGCTCACAGGAGTCCCAGGGTTTAGTGCAACACCTGCCTTCGCGCCATTTGCGCGGATCGACTGTAGCGTTCTGTGAATATGTGGTCCGGCTTCAACATGAGCCGTAATAATATCTGCCCCAGCCTTTGCAAAGGCTTCGACATATGGGTCCACCGGGGCAATCATCAAATGCACATCCATGACTGTAGAAATGTGGGGTCGAATAGCTGCACAAGTAGTGGGACCAATAGTAATGTTCGGCACGAAATGTCCATCCATTACGTCAACATGTATCCAATCAGCACCTTGCGATTCGACACACCGTATCTCTTCACCAAAATTAGCAAAATCAGCCGCTAAAATTGATGGGGCAATTTTTAAGGCTCGATCAAAAGACATAATGCTCCCCCTAAGTCGTTTTCTGGGAAGTATCCTGCTCTATCATATTTGTCACGCTTTAGAATACTTGAACTATAACAGAATCCCATGCACACAGGTCAAATGGAACAGCTCACTTCATCAATAACAGATTTGTCGTCGCCTTTAGAGACGCGAAATGTTGGCATAAAGCTCGATCTTGATTGGGTGCTTTCAGTGCAAGCAAACACATCTGCCATTGAGCGAAGATGCAGCAGCTTTCCCGGTCGAAGATCAATAAAAAAAGAATATCAAGCTGCCTGGCTCGCACGCTCAATTTCATGTATTGATCTGACTACGCTTTCTGGTGACGACACGGTAGGTCGAGTAAGGCGTTTATGCGCAAAGGCTCGTCAACCAGTACGGCAATACATTCTTAATAATATTGGCTTGCCAAACTTAAAAACTGGGGCTGTTTGTGTTTATCACGATATGGTTAGTACGGCTGTTGATGCCCTTCGAGGAACCAGCATTCCGGTTGCCGCCGTTAGCACTGGCTTTCCCGCAGGTTTATCACCATTACGTTTGCGAATTGAAGAAATCCACGAAAGCGTTAAAGCTGGCGCGTCGGAGATTGATATTGTAATTTCAAGACGACATGTCCTTACACAAAATTGGCGGGCACTTTTCGATGAGATTGTAGCCTTCCGAACAGCCTGTGGTGATGCACATATAAAAGCTATTCTTGCGACTGGTGAATTAGGAAGCCTACGAAATGTTGGTAGGGCCAGTTTGGTTTGCATGATGGCAGGAGCTGATTTTATTAAAACTTCTACTGGCAAAGAAAGTGTAAATGCTACCTTGCCTGTAACCCTAGTGATGCTGCGGGCCATTCGCGCTTACCACCAGCGCACTGGTTTCCGAGTAGGCTATAAGCCAGCCGGTGGCATATCAAAGGCTAAAGATGCCGTAACTTACCTCGCTTTAGTTAAGGAAGAGTTAGGAAACCGTTGGTTACGCCCAGATCTATTTCGTTTTGGAGCCTCATCCCTTTTGGGCGATATTGAGCGCCAACTTGAACATCACCTGACTGGCTCCTATTCTGCCAATCATCGCCACCCAATTGGATAATCCTATGAGCATTGAAACGATCTTCGAAACTATGGATTACGGAACGGCTCCAGAAGAACGAAGCACAGCACTCCAATGGATAAAAGATCATGGTGGAATTGCGGGGCCTTATATCAACGGTAAGTGGGGTCCATTTCGTGATGATATTGTAGTTTGCAATCCAGCTACGGGTGAGAAAATTTCTGGAATGACATTGACCTCGACTAAAGAAGTAGAGGATGCAGTAAAGTGCGCCAGGGTAGCCCAACCAACATGGGAGGCGTTAGGAGGCGCAGCGCGGGCAAGGTTTTTGTATGCCATCGCACGTCTTATGCAAAAACACGCTCGGCTGCTAGCAGTTATGGAGTCACTGGATAATGGAAAACCAATTCGCGAAAGCCGTGATATTGATATTCCACTTGCCATTCGCCATTTTTATCATCACGCTGGTCACGCTCAGTTAATGGCCACGGCCCTACCCGATAAAAAAGCTCTAGGGGTCTGCGGTCAAATAATTCCGTGGAATTTTCCATTATTAATGTTGGCTTGGAAAATTGCACCCGCGTTAGCGATGGGCAATACGGTGGTTTTGAAGCCGGCGGAATATACTCCAATGACCGCAATGCTGTTTGCAGACATCTGCACGCAGGCAGAAATACCACCGGGAGTAGTGAACATTATCACTGGTGATGGAAGCACCGGCGAATCCCTAGTGAACTCAAACGTAGATAAAATTGCTTTCACTGGCTCCACGGCAGTAGGTCGACGAATTCAAGACTCAGTCGCAAACAACGAAAAGTCTCTCACCTTGGAGCTCGGAGGTAAATCTCCATACATCGTTTTTGACGATGCCGATATTGACAGTGCTATAGAAGGCCTAGTTGACGCTATTTGGTTTAACCAAGGCCAAGTATGCTGCGCAGGATCACGGCTACTTGTTCAAGAAGCGATCGCAGAGGATTTCCACAACCGGCTAAAATCAAGGATGGACAAACTGCGTCTAGGCGATCCACTTGACAAATCCATTGACGTGGGAGCTATCGTAGATCCAGTCCAGTTAGAACACATTAAAAATCTTGTCACAAACAATACTGCTGGTGAGACATATCACGCCAGTATTCCAGTTCCTGATGGCTGTTACTACCCACCAACCCTTATTACCGGGCTTCACCCTGCTGATACCTTGATGCAAGAAGAAATTTTTGGTCCCGTCTTAGTTTCAACCACATTTAGAACGCCCAAAGAAGCAATAGAGGTAGCCAACAATACAAGATACGGACTAGCAGCAACACTGTGGACTGAAAACATAAACCTAGCTCTGGAGATCGCTCCAAAATTGGTAGCTGGAGTGGTCTGGGTCAACGCAACTAACCTATTCGATGCTGCTGCAGGTTTTGGAGGTTTGCGCGAAAGTGGGTTTGGTCGAGAAGGTGGCTGGGAAGGACTGCAGGCATATACAAAGAGTAAAAAACCTCTATCAACTCCTGTCAGCATTGAAGCGTTTAAAGGTTTCAGTTCTGGCTCTGACCCAATTGACCGTACCGCAAAACTCTACATTGGTGGCAAACAAACAAGACCTGATGGAGGTTACAGTCAGGCGGTTTATAGTCCAAAAGGCCAATTTTTGGGGCATGTTCCTAAGGCCAATCGCAAGGATGTTCGAAATGCTGTACAAGCACAAACAGCCTGCAGTTGGGGGAAAGCATCCGGACACCTAAGAGCACAAATCTTGTTCTATATCGCAGAAAACCTTTCAGCCAGCAGAGAAATTTTTGCCAAACGTATTGACGAGATGTGCGGTGGAGACGAGGGCCTCAAAGAAGTCAATGAAGCAATAGATGTATTATTTTACTATGCCGCGTGGGCAGACAAATTTGAAGGACGGGCTAAATCTGTACCAATGCGCGGTATAGCGTTAGCGATGCGTGAACCGGTGGGACGTATCGCAGCGTTGTGCCCAGATGCCGCACCGCTTCTAGGGCTTGTCGCACCAATGGCCGCAGCTCTCGCAACAGGAAATACGATTTCTTTATGTACTAGCCAACCATTTCCTCTATCAGGAACAGACTTTTATCATATCTTAGAAGCTTCCGATGTACCTGCAGGAGCAGTCAACATACTAACCGGTCATCAAACCGAACTTGCCACTCATATAGGCGCACACATGGATTTGGATAGTGTGTGGTGCTTGTCGAGCCAAAAGATCGCAATGGCTGCAAAACAAAAAGCGAGTGGTAATGTAAAGCGTATGTGGCAAGGCGCCAGTTTAAATGATCACCAAAGTTGGCTG
>MDTG01206833.1_pt1 | contig 14925 bp, 18 predicted proteins | sample 811421 | NCBI WGS metagenome assembly MDTG01 (sample SAMN05326645, study PRJNA326480) | marine metagenome | isolation source: seawater | place: Pacific Ocean: South East | collected 2011
CTTCATCGTTCCGCGAGTGATTATTCAGGCGGGCCCACGCGGGCGGAGGCTCCGCGCGCCGCGAAGCGGGGCGTGGAGTGCCCGTGGGGCGCATCCCGACCGGAATGAGAAAAGGGTTCGCCGAAGGCGGGCCCTTTTCTCATTCCCGCGAGTGGATTATTCAGGTGGGCCCACGCCGCAAGAGGCTCCGCGAAAGGCGGGCCGCGTCGTTGCATCTCGCCGCCGTGAACCTATCGCTATGCTCAGGATCGATCACCGGACCCGACGACGCTCCCTGGAGCGATCGGCGGCGTAGCCCAGCACCCGGTGTACTCCCCGAGAGGAAAGTCACGCCATGACGGACGTTCACCCGAGTCGTTCCCTTGCCGACGCGCCCCGTGCCGACGACGGCTACTACGGCCCCGACAGTGTGTCGTGGCGCGTCTTCGCCGACCCCGGTTCCGCGCTGGGAGCCAAGAACGCGGTCTTCCTCCAGATGCTGGATGCCGGCATGATGACCCACTTCGAACGGGTCTCGCTCACGTCAGAAGGACCGGAGGCGATGGCGGCCCGTTTCGACCGCACGTCGGCGTACCTCCGCGATTCGATCTACGCGGACAAGGCGCACGCGGATGCCGCAGCCGCCCACGTCGACATGCTGCACGAGCGTGCGAGCTGGACGAATCCCGAAACGGGCGAGGTCGTCAGCGCCAAGCAGCCGGAATGGCAGCGGTGGACCTGGTGGACCTATATCTGGTCGGCGGTGCGCGGGTACCAGGAATTCGGTCCCGGCCTGTCGACGGCGGATGCCGATCGGGTGGTCGTGGAATCCCGCATCGGTGCGCAGAAGCTGCACGTGCCCGGCCCGTACTTCGGGACGTTCGCCGAGCTCGACAGCTACATCCGGACGGAGCTGCCGAAGAAGTCGCTGACGATCTTCGCCGCGCTCGCCGGCCACTCGTTGCGGCACCCCGACGTGAAGGGGCCGGTGGCGAAGTGGGCGACGCGGCGGGTGCTGAACGGCGTCCTGTCGCTTCTTCCCCTGGAGGCACGGTACTTCTTCGCCGTCGAGGACCGCAGCGAGAAGGAGTTCGCCCGCGGCGCGCGTTTCACCAAGTGGATCGCGAAGCTCTCCCGCAAGAACCAGACCGCCGAGCAGCTCATCGCGCAGGCGATCGGGGAGACGATCGCGGCCCCGTATCGGAAGGTGAGGGCGAAGAAGCCCGTCGCCGCGGCGTGAGGCCGCGGCGCGCCGTCAGGCGTGCGGGAGGAGGGATCGCACCGGGACGGCCGGGTCGACCAGCTGATCGGCGACGACGGGCGTGCGGCGGTCGATCAACCGCCGCGCGGCCCGCACCGCCAGGGGATCATCCACGCTGACGGCGCCGACGAGGCGATCGCCGTCCACGACGAAGACGGTCGGGTGCAGTCCCGGGCGCACGACCTCGCGCGCCGTGCCCGCCAGGGCGCCGACGACCTCGACGTGATGTCCGTAGCGGTCCGACCAGAACCAGTCGGCACCGCGACCCGCGGGCGGAAGGCCCAGGATGGCGTCGGCGACATCCTGGCCGTCCGCCCGAGCCGCATCCCAGTGCCCGCTGCCGGGACGGAGCACGCCGTCCTTCCACCGCCGGGCGACGTCGCCCACGGCGTAGATGCCCGACGCCGACGTCAGGCCGCCGTCCTGGACGACGATTCCCTCATCCACGTCGAGCCCGGCCTCCCGCGCGACGATCGGATCGGTCACGACACCGGTGGCCACGAGCACACCGTCGACCTCGACGGCGTCGCCCCCGGTGAGGTCGACACGCAATGCCCCGCCCGTGGGGACGACGCCGGCCACGGTGTCGCGACGGGTGTCGACACCCGCGGCGCCGTGCATGGCGTGCAGGTGCGCGGCCATCGTCGGGCCGAAGGCGCGTGTGCCGGGGACCGCGGAGGGATCGATGAGGGTGACCTCTGAGCCGGCGGTCCGCAGCGCCGCGGTGGCCTCGGCCCCGATGAGCCCCGCGCCCACCACGGCGATGCGACGTCCCTTCAGCGCATGGAGGGCTCGGGCATCGGCGTAGGTCTGCAGTGACAGGATGCCCGGCAGGGTGCCGCCGGGGAAGGCCGCAGGTCGGGCGGCGGTGCCCGTCGCGAGCACGATCACGTCTCCGGCGAGGAGGGCGCCGTCGTCGAGCCGGAGTGTGCGGGCGGCGGCGTCGAGGGCCACGACGGTATGTCCGGCGCGAACCTCGATCGACGCCTGCGCGAGGGCCTCCGGGGCGGCGAAGGCGAGCGACGACAAGGGGGCGCCGTCGACGAGGACCGTCTTGGAGAGCGGGGGCCGGTCGTAGCAGGCCGCCTCCCGTTCGACGATGACGATCTCACCGTCGAAGCCGCGGTCCCGAAGGGTGGACGCCACCGTCCACCCCGCGATCCCTCCGCCGGCGATGAGGACTCGCCGCGGCGCGCTCACGCCAGGCGCTCGGGATTCGGCGTGAGCATCAGCTCGTCTCCGACCACCTCGACGGTGTGGACGCCGACGCCCCGCGTCGCGGGTTGGGTGAGGGCCGCACCGTCGGCGAGACGGAACGTCGCCGCATGCAGAGGGCACTCGACGCATCCGTTCTCTATCCAGCCCTGCGCGAGGGAGGTCTGCTCATGCGTACAGGTGTTGTCGATCGCGTAGTAGCGACCGGCGCTGAAGATCACGGCGATGTCATCCAGGGTGCCGGCCGTGGCACGCGGCACGACGAGCGCGGCATCCTCATCGACGTCGCCCACGACTCCGACCTTGATCGCTTGTCCCGGCGAGGGGGAAGTGCTCATGACGCCACCGTAGCAGCGGCGTCGAGGGCCACCGATCGACGACGACGTGCGCCGGGCAGCCGTGAACTCTTCACGGGACGGACGCCCCTGCGTCACCTTCCCCGCCATCGCTCCTGGCATGCTCACACCATGCAATCCCAGCGGATGGTCGTGGTCGGAGCGGGGCCGGTGGGGTCGGCGGTGGCGCGCCGGGCCGCGGAGCAGGGTTCCGCCGTGGCCGTTGTCACACGCTCCGGCGGCGGCCCGGACATCGACGGTGTACGGCTCATCGCTCTCGACGAGCGGTACGTCGAGCGCATCCGAGCGCTCAACGCGATCGCCACCCACCATGACCCCCACCTGAGCCCCGAGGGGTTGGCGCAATGGCAGCGAGAGAAGGTCGAGCAGTGGCGGGCATCAACGGCGCAGATCACACCGAGCGTCCCGCCCGTGCCCGAGCGGTCGACCGTGCTCGGGGCTCTGCGACCCGGCGGCGCCGACGACATCGCCCTGCACGCTCGCGAGCGCGAGAAGGTCGCCGCGCTCGTCGGCGCGGGCCGCTCGATCGAGAGCATCATCGCGAGCGCGGACCGCACGCGTCTCGCCGCAATCCTGGACGGCTTGGAGACGTCCGAGGATGTGCTGTCGAGCAGTCAGGGCGACGCCATTCTCGGCGAGCGCACCGACGCCGTGTTCGCGCGTCTTGCCGAGATCGACGACGACGCCCGCGCAATCGCGGAAGCCGAGACGGCGGCAGCGCCGATGCCGGCATGACGCCGACGCCCACCGAGACGACCGGAGCCACGTCGAGTGCTGCTGTTGATCTCATCGCCTACCTGCCGCTGATCGTCGCCGTGATCGGCCTCGCCGGGCTGCTAGTCGCGGCGGCGTGGGCAGCGCGCTCGGCGATCCTCGTGCGGCTGCTCGACACGAATCAGCAGGCGGCTGAGCGATTCACCGTCTTCCAGCAGAACGCCGTCGCAGCGATGAACGAACTCGGCGTCAGCCTCGCGCGCTACGCCGAGCGCCCAAACGATCTCGCCGCCGCCGTGCGAGAGGCAGCCGAGAACCGCCCGGCGGGTGCGACATCTGTGACGATCTCCCTCGACGACGCCGCAGCCGAGCGTGTCCGCCTCGCCACCGACGCGTGGCGGCTGTGTCTGGCGCAGGCGCACGCCTTCGGGGGGCAGGGGCTCGCTGACGCGCTCGCAGCCGTCGACCGGCGCCGCGAAGCGCGGTGCAGCACCTGAACGCGAAGCGCTGGGACGAGGCGCGCGAGGCCATAACGACGCTGCGCGAGCACGACGTGCGGCAGGCATATCGGCGCTTGCAGATCATGGGCGTCCACGGTCAGATCGGTGCGGCTCAACTCCTGCGCACGTGGTCGCTGCGGAACTACCTGCGGCGCTGGGAAGGTCACCTGCAAGCCGAAGCGAAGCGCGGAGAGACGATGATCGACGACGCCGAGCGCGAACACGCCGCGAAGGTCGAGCAGCCCCCGTCACCGGAACCGGACGCCGCGCGGACGGACACGCAGGGCCAGGAAAACGGCCCTGTATAGGCGCTCGGCGTTGTGCAGCGCGTTGTGCGCACTCCCGATCACGGGATCGCACGGCCCGTCATGTGGGGTGGTGTCGGTGCCGGGGAGAGTCAGCAGGCGACTACTCCCCGGCACGCTGTGACACGCATTGTCATGACCGGCGGCTCACTGGGGGTCAAGGGGTCGCAGGTTCAAATCCTGTCATCCCGCTTCGAGGGGGACGACATTGGGGATGTTCGAACCTGCTGCCCTGGCTCGGATCGTGTCAGCTTTGCGCCGGACGCAGTCTCAGGGACATCCGTAACCCGGGGATCCCTCTCGGGCTACCTCCTTGAGTATGCGCCCAGTGCTGTGACGAGCAAATGAACGTCGATACGCCGTGTCGGGCGCGTCACTCTGAATGGCGCAGTGGATGAAGGCCTCTTCGAGATTAAGCGCAGAGTTCATGCTCTCACGTGCGCCTCGTGCTAGCGCCGCGTTATGGTCCGTCAGCAAGTCGCTAACTGACTGCTCGCCGATTCCCACTAGGCCGATCGGCGTTCTCGTACTTCCAACTCGCGCGATGGCTCTAGGCCCAGATGGTGCAGGTACCACCTAACCATGGTTTGGTCGAGGCAGAATGCAGTGGTCGAAATGTGTATGCCAAGGCTCTGGAGGCGGGAGGCGAACCATCTATCGGTCGATAGCATCTCACGCTGGTGGGTGGCTGGCCCCGGTGCACCGGCGGTGACAGCGAGTTGGTCCAGATGGTTGGCGAGGTCGAGCTTCGTCTCGCATTCCTTCCAGGCGTCAGAGAGATTCGTGGGCGCCCCATGATCGGCATTCACAACGACCGCAGCGGGCGCAAGTTCTGCGAATTGATGGAGGGCCCAGACTTGAGCGGCGAGTTCAGAGGCCTTGATGAAGGACACGCGTACGCGGTCCGCATCCTGCAACCCGTACGCTAGAGCGAGTCGCACAAGCAGGGGGATGACCCAGCGGTCTCCGTGTCCGTATACAAGGTGGGGTCGGATCACTGTTCCTCCGGCATCAAGGACGTGTCTTTCGGCGGCTAGCCGACTCCGGCTTGCTTCCGACGCGGGGCTAGTTGGATGGGTCTCGTCGGCGCTCTGGATTTCGCCACGACCGTAAACACCGGTAGTGCTTACGTAGGTGATCTGTCTTACGCCGTGAAACCTCGCCGCTTCGACTACATGCCGTGTCCCACGATCGTTGACCCGCCAGGCGAGTCCTGCGTCCGATCCGACGTATGAGGCGCAGTGGATGATGGAGCCAGCCCCGGCGACTGCACTCTCGACTTCGTGAGGCTCGGTGATGTCTGCGGCTCTGTGGGCTTCATGCGACGCTAGTTCAGCGCCAGGCCGAGCGCGGGTCATGAGCGTCAGTTTCTGACCTGAGGGTGCGAGGCGCCGGATGGCGGAGCCGATGAAGCCGGTGGCGCCTGTCACTAGAACCGGCAAACGATGCGACAACGCTAATGTCCTTTGAATCAATGGCGACAACTATGATTGAGGCCCGGAGGTGCTGCGGAGGTGGCGAAGCAACAGCGAGCGATCGAAACGCGTTCGCAGATCATTAATGCTGCGGCGCAGGTATTCGCTGCCAGCGGGTACGTTTCGACATCTCTCAACGAAATTGTCCGGGTTGCGGACGTCACACAAGGTGCGTTGTACTTCCACTTCGGCTCCAAATCTGAACTCGCCGCGGAGGTCATCCGGCTTCAGCATGCCAAGTCCATCGGCGCGGGCGCGCGCCACCTTGATGAGCAGGACTCGGGTATCGCCGGGATGGTGCTGCTCTCGGGAGCACTGGCCAACCAAATCCTGAACGATCCTGTGGTTCGCGCCGGACTGCGACTCAGCACTGAAGCTGTCGCCGAAATGGCCGAGGCAGCGCAGCTGCCATACGAGGAGTGGGCGTCCACGGCGAAACGGTTCCTAGAGAAGGCGCGCGCCCTCGGCGAGACCCGCGCGGATCTGGACCTGGACGCTGCCGCCGAAGTTGTCAGTTCCCTTTTCACTGGAACTCAGTTCGTTTCAGTCGCCACGACCGGCGGCTCGGACCTTCTCGAGCGACTCGCTCGGATGTGGAAGGTCGTCCTGCCAGGAATGGTTAGCGATCCTGAGCATTGGGCCATTCTCCGAGCCTCCGAACTGATCGAGACCACTGCGCTTGAGGCCGCCTAGTGCCATGATCACGCGTGACGACATCGCAAGGGTGTCTGCGTCGTAAACGCCGACAACGACCTCGCGGCGCAAGGCGTCGAGTGGCCGAGAACTCTCAATCCGGACAAGAATTGGCGCTGAGAGTTCGACGAAGCGATGGTACTCACCATCGAAGCCGACCAGTTCTGCATCGGCCACGAATTGCGTCGCTGCTTTGCGGGCCGCCTGGAACAGGAGCATTCCTGGTACGTGGTCTACGGGGTGATCGAAATACAACACGTCGCGCGGGTCAAACACCACTCGCCACTCTCGCCCGCGAAGACCGTGGGGGCTCGAACGGAGAGCGGGTGAATCCCGCAGGTTCCGAGGCGGCAGGTCGAGGTTCGTGAGATGCGATCTGTCGCCTCGCAGGCGTTCGTATAGCCGATCATCGATTACGCGCAGCTCGCCGCGACCCGTCGCGATCTGTCGCCCCTCGACACCGAACACGACATGCGAGACGAGCCCACGAAGCCGGCTGCCCCGCGTCGCTACCCTTTCTGCCCGCGCTTCGAGACTGACCGCGGGACCGCCAGCGCCATGCGGTACAGGCGCGGTGATGTGGACAGTCATTCGGTCCATCAGGAATGCCCAGCCGAACGGGACACCAAAACCCTTATGTGCCAACGCGATGGTTGCCTGACGCAACGTCTCAGCTACGAGACCCGGATCAGGGGTGGCGCTCGCCGAATCAAAACGCTCATGCAGGCGTTGCCAACCCGCAATGAAACGCATCGCATGACTCGAAACCATCTCGTGACTCCGCAGGAGAACGGTCTCCTCGTGGTGCTTATGCACTTCGCGCTTGTCGACTAGTCCCTGCATCCGTCCTCACGACTTGATCACACCTGCTGATTGACATCCTTGGAGGGGCGTGCGGGCAGTGTTGTAGAGGTGATGTCGGACTAACACCATTAGCGCCCGTCGCTCGAAAAATCATGGTCGCTGCTCTTTAACAGGAAGCAAAGAACTGGTTACGGCTTGTCTCCGACCTGTTGCTCGCGTCCTGGAGTGGCGCCCGCGCGCGTCACGCTTCGATTTCTGAACCTCTTCGATACCGAACTGGAGAGGGTGGGGCTAATCCTTCGAGGTCCTGCTCGCGACCGTTGGCAGTCTTGGCAGCTTCACGCTTGCGCGCACCGGTCCAAAAAAGAAAAGTTGTACCTACTAGGTTTAAATCGATACTGTCCTCACGAATCGCAATAGCTGGTGCGTGTCGGGGAGGCTCAGGACCTCGGCGCGCTGAACTAACAACCCTTGGGAGATACGTCATGAAACTCTTGAACAAGCGTCGCCTTGCAGTGGCGCTCGCCGGTGTCACCGTTGCGACAGCACTCACTGGAGTGGGGGCGGTCGCGGCGAGTGCCGACGAAAATTGGTGGTACCCAGCGTTTAACTGCGGCACGAACAACGTCTACACGTCGAGCTATGCAAACGCGTACGTTTCGCATACGCATTCTTGGGGCGGCGTGGATCGGCGCAAGTCGTGGGATACATCAGGATACCGGTGGAATTACTACGCCTCCGGCTATACCAATACAACTTGGTCCGTCATCAACTCGACTGACGATGTTTCTAACGGCTACCGGGTTTGCGACTATTGAGTAGTCATGGCGGAAGAGCGATGGGGATCGCAGCCACTGCTGTGGTCCTCATGCTCGTGTTCACCTCCTGCACAGGGGAGCCCGAGCGCGATGACGATATCGGCGAGGATCCTCTTGTCGTCGAACGCCTTGACGCTCTGTGGGACCGCGTCAACTCGGACGGTTCCCTGGGAGAGCGTCCGGTAGTGGAGCGGGAGCGATACGTATCTCCCCAGGAGTGGGCTCCGGTTGTGGCTGCATGCATGGTGGAAGAGGGGTTTCCCGGGGTGACCGCAACTGCTGATGGCGGGATCGACTCGGGGGACTTGCCGTCAGCCCAAGCCGGTGCGTACTCATTGGCGGAGTACGTCTGCAACGCACGCTACCCAGTCGACCCCAAGTACCTCGCACCCCTGGAGAGCAGTCAGCTGGACACTCTCTACGAATACATGACGGGAGAGTTGACCGCGTGTCTTGTGTCGTTTGGGTTCAGTGTGGCTGACCCCCCAAGTCTGGTCCGATTCAGAGAGACCTGGGGCACAGCTGAAGCGTGGACCCCCTACAGTCCAAGCGTCACTCCAAACATTGCGGATGACTATGGTCTTTTCTTGGAAGTTAGCGCCGCGTGCCCGCAGTACCCCGATAACTTGTATGACTAGTGCGGGTACGACCTGCAGATTGGCCACAAAGCGGCTTCAACGAGGCGCCATGCGGTGTAGCGCGCAACGGACTCAACGTCGCACCATTCTGCGGCTGGCGCTTCGCGGAGTTTCCCTCGACGTTCGCGTAGGAACGCGGAAGGAACATCCGTTTTCCAACACGGACGCACGGAGTGGCCGCCCCCAACAGCCCGACCGGGGGCAAACGTGCGACACTGCTCACCGTGGATGATCCGTCGAATCGCAGAGGTAACGGGATGTTGGGGCGTGCGTGGAAGTGGCTCGCAATCTCGCTCGGCGTTGCGCTCGTAGGCGCCCTGGGCGCGTGGGCAACCTTCGTGATCTTAGGCCCGGTTGATGATCCGCTGGAGAAGCAGCCCTTCACTTACGCGACGGTGGTGGAAGGTGAGATAGAGGCAAGTCTGAGTCTGAACACGACCGCTCAGTGGACACCGTCGCCGGTAGGCGTCAATCAGGCCTCGGGAGTGGTGACCGCGATCGAGGTCACGGCGGGCGATGAAGTTCATCAGGGACAGGCTCTTTTCACCGTTGATCTTCGGCCGGTGGTTGCGGCTGTCGGTGAGGTGCCAGCTTTCCGTTCGATTCAGCAGGGCACGGAGGGTGAGGATGTCGCACAGCTTCAACAGATGCTCGCGGCCGCAGGCTTCTATGCGGGTCCACTCGATGGAGAAGCGGGCGTGGGGACAGTCTCTGCGATCCGCGGGTGGCAGAAGTCGCTCGGCATCCAGCCGACAGGTGTCGTTGAGTTTGGCGATGTGATCTTCGTTCCGCAACTTCCTTCTCGGATTGCGTTGGACACTGAGATTATCAAACGGGGCAATACGCTTCGTGGCGGCGAGGACGCTGTGCAGGGGTTGCCTCGGGCACCTGACTTCTCGGTCGCGGCGACCGACGCGCATGCCGCGATGATGCCGACGGGCACACGGGTGGAGATTACTTCCCCCGAGGGAGACTTGTGGGAAGCCACAGTGACGGATCAGGAACGTGACCAGCAGTCTCAGACGACGGTGGTAGCTCTCGCGGGGGTCGAGGATTCGGTGATCTGTGGGGAACAGTGTGGCCAGGTGCCTGTTACTGGACAGTCTCTCCTGTCGTCCCGGATCGTAACTGTGGAGCCGGTGTCGGGGCTCGTCGTGCCGTCGGCTGCTCTCGTTACGGCAGCAGACGGCACGATCGAGGTCATCGACGACGCCGACATACGCATACCGGTTAAAGTGGTGGCCTCGGCACGCGGGATGTCGGTGGTCGAGGGAGTTGCCGCTGGCTCGCTCGTCCGACTGCCACCCGAGGTTGCGGGATGAGCGATCAGAGAGGTGCAGTGGACCTCGGCTCGAGTCCGGTGCTATTGGGCGCGCAGAATCTGGCGTTCGCATACCGTGCGAGCGATCGGCCGATACTTGAAGGGTGGTCGGCGAGCTTTCTTTCTGGGACGACGACCGCACTCACCGGTCCTTCAGGTAGGGGCAAGTCCACCCTGTTATATCTCCTGGGACTGATGCTTCGTCCCTCGGCTGGCGACATCGTCGTTGACGGACAGTCAGTCACTGGCATGACTGACGCAAGAAAGGCGCAGATACGGGCCAGGCTTTTTGGGTTCGTCTTTCAGGACGCAGCACTGGATCCCAGCAGGACCGTTCTTGATAACGTTACGGAGACTTGCCTCTACCGGGGGACGGACCGTAAGAAGGCGGCTGATAGTGCGCATGAGCTGCTCGAGCGGTTCGCTGTTGGCGTCCCCCCCAACAGAAAGCCAGGACAGGTGTCCGGTGGGCAGGCGCAGCGCATCGCGTTGTGCCGCGCGCTCATGAATGAGCCACGGATCCTGCTCGCGGACGAACCGACAGGAAACCTCGATCCTGCGTCATCGGCTGTCGTGATCGAAGGGCTCATCTCCCATGCGCGCACCGGGGCGTCAGTCGTGATAGTCACCCATTCTCCGGAAGTCGCCGCCGCCTGCGATCGGCAAATCCGACTATGAGGGCTCTTGCGATCCTCCGCGAAGCGATCGCCACCGCACGCTCTCAGCCCGTCGCATCTGTGTTGACGGTGCTCGTGATCTCGGGCATGGTGCTCGCTGTCATGCTCACGACTGGGCGTACAGTCGGCGCCGAACAGCAGGTACTAGGTTCGCTCGACGAGATGGGAACTCGCTCGATCGTAATCCGTGCCGAGAGCGGAGCGGGCGTAACGAACAGAGTTCTGGACAGGATCGATGTTGTCGATGGGATCGAATGGGCTGCCGCCTTCACAAGCACCACCGACGCCACCAACACCTTGGTGCCCGACGGCACCAAGGTCGCGACCCGATATGCGTACGGCTCCCACCTCGAGACCCTTGGGGTACCGGCCCGCTCTCCTGATCCCGGGCAGCTTGCGTACGCGTCCCCACAGGCGCTCGCGAGGCTCGGCTTGCCTGATGTAGCGGGGGGAATTACCCTAACCACGGGGGCGCAGTATGGTGTCGCCGGCCAGCTGACTACCCCCGATTTCTTGGCCGCGTTTGAGCCTCTCGTGCTCATCCCCCGGGACGACCGCATCCCTGCCGAAGAAGTCGTCAATGTCGTTGTCGTCATTGCTGACACGCCAGCATTGGTCGCACCCGTGTCAGACGCTGTCCTTTCAGTGATCGGTGCCGACGACCCCACCAAGCTCACCGTTCAGACGAGCGAGACTCTCGCAGAGCTCCGCGGGATCATTCAAAACCAGCTCGGTGCATTCTCTAGGGGTCTTGTGATTGTCCTTCTGGCCGTCACTGGAGCTCTTGTGGCCGTCATCCTGTTCGGACTTGTAATGATGCGACGCAAAGACTTTGGGCGCCGCCGTGCGCTCGGCGCCAGTCGTCGACTGATCATTGGCCTCCTTCTCATTCAGACAGGGCTTCTCAGTTTGGTGGGCACAGCGACCGGGCTTGCGGTATCGGCGGTCGCGCTCGCGGCTTCCTCAGACCCGCTACCCGGCGCGAGCTTCATTCTTGCCTTGAGCACGCTCGCGCTCCTCACCGCGCTCCTCGCCGCCGTGGCGCCAGCGGTTGCAGCTAGTCGAAGAGAGCCCATTCATGAACTTCGCGTGCCCTAGATCCCATCGGCGGAGGTCGCGTCAGCGGCACTAACAGAGTTCGCGCGCGCTAGAACGAAGTCTGTGAAGACGAACAGACTGTGCTGATTACTCGACGCGGCGCGTTGTTTCCCCGATCAGTGACGCGGCGCTCGGAGCTCGAACTGCCACTCGGGATCTTTCGACCAAGCCAGAGAACTCACACCTAGCGACAGACTGAAGTCTGAGCTCGCGCGCCGGGTTGCTGGCCAAGAAGCCGTTGTCTGTCCCCCAAAAGGGGGACAGACAACGCTGTCACACTGAACCGTCCCCGGTTTGATGCCGTTTCCTTTCGAGTCTGGAAGGAAGATGTTGTTCATGCCGAAGAGGATTCCGGAGGAGACGAAGCAGCGAGCGATTCGGCTCGTGCTTGATCATCTCGATGAGTACCCGAACCTGACGGCCGCGTGTGAGACGGTATCGGCCAGGCTCGGGTTCGGGGCTGAGTCGCTGCGCCGGTGGGTGCGGCAGGCGCAGATCGACGGGGGCGAGCGTCAGGGTGTGACCTCGAGCGAGTCGGAGCGGATGCGCCGGCTTGAGCGGGAGAACCGTGAGTTGCGTGAGGCGAACGCGATGGCGGATTCAACCGGTCAGCGCAATGGGTGCAGTGAGATGAAGCAGACGCTGATCTCGGGAGGCATCGATTGCAGGGCAAACATGGTCATCTCAGTCGTGAGCAGAAACAGCTCGCTCTCCGTCTTCACTCGAAGGGGTGGCGGCTCATCGATATCGCCCGCGAGATCGGCTGCACGGCGCCGATGGTCGGCCGCATGGCGAGGGAGGGCCGTCACCTCGACGGGAAGCCTTTCGGCTGGGAGCCACGCGAGGGGCATCTGACGGTCCTCGACCGCGAGGAGATCCTGGTCGGCCTCGCCCGCGGTGACACGCTCACTGCGATCGCGCGCAACCTCGGACGGGCGGTGTCGACAGTCAGCCGCGAGGTCAGGCGCGGCGGCGGACGGGAGGATTACTCGGCGTGGCGGGCGCATGAGAACGCGCGGGAGCATGCCCGCCGACCGAAGCCGTTCAAGCTCGACAGTGGACGGCTGCTCGAGGTAGTCACGACGCAGCTGGAGCAGCTGTGGTCGCCGCAGGAGATCGCTGCGCGCTTACGTTTGGAGCATCCCGACGACCCGGAGATGCACGTGAGCCACGAGACGATCTACCAGTCCCTGTTCGTGCAGGGACGCGGGCAGCTGCGCCGCGAGCTCGCGCGTTGTCTGCGGTCGGGGCGGGCGGCACGGAAGTCGCGGACGGCGACGGATGGGCGGGGCCGGCTGCCGGGGATGGTGATGATCAGCGAGCGTCCCGCGGAGGTCGAGGACCGCGCCGTACCGGGGCATTGGGAAGGCGACTTGATCCTCGGAGAGAACAGTCGCAGCGCCGTGGGAACACTCGTCGAACGCAGTACCCGCCTTACTCTTCTGCTGCATCTGCCCGACGGGAAGAGCGCCGACAAGGTCGAGGCAGCAATGCGCGAAGCGATCGCCGCACTGCCGTCCTCGCTGGCTCGGACGATCACCTGGGATCAGGGTGCGGAGATGGCCAAGCACGCCGACTTCACAACAGCGACCGGTATCCCGATCTACTTCTGCGACCCGCACTCCCCGTGGCAGCGCGGCAGCAACGAGAACACAAACGGGCTACTACGCCAGTACCTGCCGAAGAGCACCGATCTGAGCGTCGTCAGTCGATCCGAGCTCACCGCGATCCAGGACTCCCTCAACAGTCGACCACGCAAAACCCTCGGCTATCTGACACCATCAGAGAAGTTCACGGAACTCGTTGCGACCACCGGTTGAATCCGCCGATCCTTCGGGACGCGGCGGTTTTCTTCACCGGGGAACTCGACCCCCGACGCCGCTGATCCTCGCGTTCATCGAGGAGCAGCGTGCTCAGCACCGCTCGGTCGGGTCGATCTGTCAGGTCCTGCGGGAGCAGGGTGTGCCGGTCGCCGAACGGACCTATCGGTCGTGGAAACGCGCCCAACCCAGCAGCCGTGATCTGGCGGACGCCGTCGTTATCGATGCGATCCGAGCACTCCGGGTCAATGCGAAGGGCGAGGCGACGCCGGAGTCGATGTATGGGCGGCGGAAGATGACCGCGCTGCTGCGCCAGCAAGGCCTCACGGTCTCCAAGCGGCAGGTCGATCGGCTCATGAATCGCCCCGGGTCTCGTGGAGGGTCTGATTCCCCGAGAGGATGAGACCTATGCCAGCACCGAGGAAGTATCCGCCGGAGCTTCGTGAGCGTTCGATGCGGCTTGTTGCCGAGGCCCGTAGGGAGGATCCGGAGTTGTCGTTGAACGCGGCGGTGGTCCGGGTCGGGCAGCGTGTCGGGGTCAATCCCGACACGCTGCGTGGCTGGTGCAAGCAGGCTGCGATCGACGCGGGCGAGCGCCCCGGGACGACCACGAGCGATGCCGCTCGGATCAAGCAGCTCGAGGCGGAGAATCGGGAGCTCAAGCGCGCCAACGAGATTCTGTTGGCGGCGTCGTCGTTCTTCGCGCGGGAGCTCGACCCGCGACTTCCGTGGTAGTTCAGTTCATCGACGATCATCGTGACCGGTTCGGAGTCGAGCCGATCTGCCGGGTGCTCACCGAGCATGCCGTGCCGATCGCTCCGTCCGGTTATTACGCGTTCAAGACTCGCCCTGCCTCTGCGCGGGCCGAGTCCGACGCGGAGTTGGTCGTGCAGATCGAGCGGGTGTTCTGGGATCAGAAGCTCGGTCGCGGGATCAGCGGCGTCCGGAAGGTCTGGCGCCTCCTGCGCCGAGAGGGGATCGTCGTGGCGCGGTGCACGGTGGAGCGCCTGATGCGGCAGCAGGGGCTGCGCGGGATCCGCCGCGGCAAGCAGTTCGTGACAATCCGCCCCGACCCGTCGTCGACGAGGCCGCCGGATCACGTGCAACGCTGCTTCCGCGCGGACCGGCCGAACGAGCTCTGGGTGGTCGACTTCGAGCGCCACGAGGCGCTCTTGAACCTTGCGGTGGTGAAAGGACACCGCTCGGCGCCTGTCGCAGCAGGCGTGTGATAGCTGGAGGACGATCTGGCCC
>MDTG01018422.1_pt1 | contig 14923 bp, 16 predicted proteins | sample 811421 | NCBI WGS metagenome assembly MDTG01 (sample SAMN05326645, study PRJNA326480) | marine metagenome | isolation source: seawater | place: Pacific Ocean: South East | collected 2011
ATGTATGGTATAAATGCTATGGGTTCTCACGCTGGACAAGTTAATGAGGAAGAAAGATGGCAAATAGCTCAATATGTAATGAAATTAAGAGAAGAATCTAAAAGTAATTAATGACAGATTATAAGTTTTCAAATCAAATAAAAAGACTTTCAATATCACTTATAGTTATTGGTTTAATTGGAATTGCATTTGGTTTTTATATAGCTCCAACTAATGTTGAGGAATCTAAAGAAATTGTTGCAAATATGAGTCATGAAGATGGATATAATTCAGATGCTGAGCATAAAGGCTATGAATATGGAAGTAGTGATTCTCATGAATATGATCATGACAAACATGTTTTCTATCAGTTGAGTAACAAGCCCTGGGCTGCCATATATGTTCCAGCCTTATTCTTTATGATGATATCACTTGGTGTACTTGCATTCTATGCAATTCAAAGAGCTTCTCAAGCAGGATGGTCAATTGTACTTTATCGACTTATGGAGGGAATTACTGCATATTTACTACCAGGTTGTATTTTTGTTTTGATCATATTGGGATTATCCGCTCTTAAGTTTAATCACTTATTTATATGGATGGATCCAGAAGTTGTTGCACATGATGAAATAATTAGAAACAAGGTTGGATATCTAAATATTCCTTTTTTCTTTGCACGAGCTTTAGTTTATATATCAGGCTGGGTCCTTTATAGAAATATAACAAGAGCACTTTCCCTTGAACAGGATAACAATAATGATATAAGTATTCACAAAAAATTATTTAAGTTTTCAGCAGGATTTCTAGTATTTTTCTTAGTTACAGAATCTATGATGTCATGGGATTGGATAATGTCAATTGACCCACACTGGTTTAGCACATTATTTGGTTGGTATGTATTTGCTGGAATGTTTGTTTCTGGAATAACTACCATAGCTCTAATTACAATATATCTTAAATCTCAAAATTATTTAAATTTTATTAATGATAGTCATATTCATGATTTAGCAAAATTTATGTTTGGTGTTAGCATTTTTTGGGCATATCTTTGGTTCTCTCAATTTATGTTAATATGGTATTCTAATATCCCTGAGGAAGTGACGTATTTTATTACTAGAATTGAAGACTATAATTTCTTGTTTTTTGGAATGGTAGTGTTAAATCTTATATTCCCATTAATTGTTCTTATGAATAGTGACTTTAAGAAAACTAACTTTATTGTAATTTTGACAGGTATTGTAATCATAATAGGACATTATGTTGATGTCTACAATATGATAATGCCTTCAGCAGTTGGAGATATGTGGTCTTTTGGTCCTGGAGAAATAGGTGGATTTTTATTCTTTTTGGGAATATTTATCTATGTTGTTTTTAAAGAAATTTCTAAGGCACCAATCTTGGCTAAAGGAGATCCATATATAGAAGAGAGTAAAGCGTTTCAATATTATAACCTAGACTAAAATGACATTATTACTTGTATTAACATCTCTAATTCTAATTTCAATAGCTGTTTGGCAATTGACAAAAATTTTAGAGCTTTCTAAACCCACAGATTATAAAAATGATGAAATTGCTAATGATAATGATAATGATACTCAGGGAAAACTTATGTTCCTTTTTTTGATATTTATCTATGGTTTAACAATTTTTTCTTTCTTTAGATACAGTGGGGTAATTCTTCCCGAATCTGCCTCTGTTCATGGTGAAAACTATGACAACTTATTGTGGTTCTCTTTTGCAGTAATTTTCTTTGTTCAAACTATAACACAGGCTTTACTTCATTATTTTGCATTTAAATACAGAGGAAATAAAAAAAGAAAAGCTTTATTTTTTGCAGACAGTAATTTTCTTGAAGGTGTTTGGACTATAATACCAACTATCGCATTAGCTGGATTAATTTTATATGGACTCTTTACTTGGGTTGATATTATGACTATTGAGGAAAATGATGATGCGCTGGTTGTAGAGCTTTATGCTCAACAATTTAATTGGAAAGCAAGATATGCTGGAGAGGATGGAGTATTAGGTGATGCAAATGTTAGGTTTCTGCAAGATTTCGGTGGAAAAAACCTGGTAGGTATAGATCCTACTGATAGAAATGGTGATGATGACATTGTAGTACAAGAATTGCGATTGCCTGTTAACCGCGAGGTAGTCTTTAGGATTAGATCACAGGATGTTCTTCATTCAGCTTACATGCCTCATTTTAGAGCTCAAATGAATGCGGTTCCAGGTATGATTAATCAATTTGCATTTATTCCAAATGTTACAACTCAAGAAATGAGAATGAGACCTGAAATTGTTGAAAAGGTCAGAAAAATAAATAAAATTAGATTTGACAAGAGTGAGGAACTTGTGGCTGACGGAGAATTTCCACTAGACCCATATGAATTTGATTTTTTACTTTTATGTAACAAAATTTGTGGTGCTTCACACTATAATATGCAGATGAAAATAATCGTTGAGACTGAGGAGGGTTTTAATAAATGGATTGAAAATCAAATAACTTTTAAAGAATTTGTTAAATAGACAAATATCATATTATGGCAAAAAGAGACAATAGAAGAGCAAAAATAGTAGGTACTGAGATCGAAATTGATATTACAGAAAAAGAAGATGTAATTATTGAATCGCATGATGATGATCATGATCATGATCACCATCACAAAGATACTTTTATTACAAAATATATTTTTAGTATAGATCATAAAATGATTTCAAAACAATATTTAATTACTGGATTGATAATGGGAATTGTAGGCATCGCAATGTCTTTATTATTTAGACTACAATTAGCTTGGCCAGAGGAGTCATTTGGAGTTTTTGATGTACTTCTTGGAAAATGGGCAACTGATGGTGTAATGGATCCTAATGTATACTTAGCACTTGTTACAATTCATGGAACCATTATGGTGTTCTTTGTATTAACTGCAGGATTAAGTGGGACATTTAGTAATCTATTAATTCCTTTACAAATTGGAGCTAGAGATATGGCATCAGGGTTTTTGAATATGATTTCATATTGGTTATTCTTTTTATCATCTGCATTAATGATAGCATCTCTTTTTGTTGAAGCTGGACCAGCAGCAGCTGGATGGACAATATATCCTCCTTTAAGTGCTCTTCCCCAAGCTCAGCCTGGATCTGCAGCTGGAATGACTTTATGGTTAGTTTCAATGGCTTTTTTTATTGCATCATCTTTATTAGCTGCTTTAAATTATATTGTAACTGTACTAAATCTTAGAACAAAAGGAATGACAATGACTAGACTGCCTCTTACAGTATGGGCATTTTTAGTAACAGCAATTATTGGTGTTGTGTCGTTTCCAGTTCTTTTATCAGCAGCACTTCTTTTAATTATGGATAGAAGCTTTGGAACATCTTTTTTCTTATCAGATATATTCATTCAGGGAGAAGTACTTCATTATCAAGGAGGATCTCCAGTCCTTTTTGAACACCTTTTTTGGTTCTTAGGTCACCCTGAAGTATATATAGTTCTATTACCTGCTCTTGGCATAGCATCAGAAGTTATTGCCACTAACGCAAGAAAACCAATCTTTGGATACAGGGCAATGGTTGGATCTATTTTAGCAATTGCATTTTTATCTACAATAGTTTGGGGTCATCATATGTTTGTAACTGGGATGAATCCTTTTTTAGGTTCTGTTTTCACTTTCACAACACTATTGATTGCAATCCCCTCAGCTGTAAAGGCCTTTAATTATATAACAACCATATGGAAAGGCAATATACAGTTTAACCCAGCAATGCTGTTTGCCATTGGACTTGTATCAACATTTATAACTGGAGGTCTTACTGGAATAATTCTTGGTGATAGTGCTTTAGATATTAATTTACACGACACATATTTTGTTGTAGCTCACTTTCATTTAGTTATGGGGATCTCTGCTCTTTATGGTCTTTTTGCTGGAGTTTATCATTGGTATCCGAGAATGTTTGGTAGAATGATGAATAAAAATTTGGGATATGTTCACTTTTGGATTACAGCAATTAGTGCATATGGTGTTTTCTTCCCAATGCACTTTATTGGAATGGCAGGTTTACCTAGAAGATACTACACCAATACTAACTTCCCTTATTTTGATGATGTTGCTAATATAAATGTTGTAATTACTTTATTCGCGTTATTAGCTGGTGCTGCCCAATTAGTCTTTCTATATAATTTTATAAGAAGTATGTTTTATGGTAAGAAGTCTGTGCAAAACCCTTGGAATTCAACTACACTTGAATGGACAGCACCAATAAAGCATATGCATGGAAATTGGCCAGGAAAAATTCCTAATGTTTTTAGATGGGCATATGATTACTCAAAACCAGGATCAAAAGATGATTTTATTCCACAAAATATACCATTAAAAAAAGGTGAAAGAGAGCTTCAACATTAGTTAGTAACTTCAGCTCAGATTTCTTATTTAATGTATATTTGAAATAATGGATATAAATCAGGAAAGAGATAACGATTTTGACAAAGCACTTAGACCTATTCGTTTTAAAGATTTTATTGGTCAGGAATCTATAATCAGTAATTTAAAAATATTTGTAGAGGCATCTAATCAAAGAAAAGATGCACTAGACCATACTTTATTTCATGGCCCTCCTGGTTTGGGAAAAACAACACTTGCATATATATTAGCTAATGAATTAAATGTAGGACTAAAGGTTTCATCAGGACCAGTAATTGATAAACCAGGAGATCTCGCAGGACTATTAACAAGTCTTGAAGAGAGAGATATATTATTTATAGATGAGATACACAGACTAAGCCCTGTAATAGAGGAGTATCTATATTCCGCAATGGAAGATTATAAAATTGATATAATGATTGAGTCTGGGCCTAATGCAAGAACAGTTCAATTAAATTTGAATCCATTTACACTGGTTGGAGCAACCACAAGATCGGGTTTTTTAACAAACCCAATGAGAGAGAGATTTGCAATATCAAATAGACTTGAACATTATAATGACAAATTACTTTCTAAAATTGTTGAAAGAAGCTCTGAAATTTTAAAATTGAAAATTGATAAGAATTCTTGTTTTGAAATTGCAAGGAGGAGTCGTGGTACACCAAGAATATCAAATTCTTTATTAAGAAGAGTAAGGGATTTTGCTCAAATTAAAAGTGATGGAATGATTGATTTAAAAATAACAAAATATGGATTAAGCTCTCTAAACGTAGATAAAAATGGGTTAGATGAAATGGATAACAGGATACTTAAAACCATTATTGAAAAATATAATGGAGGACCAGTAGGAATCTCTAATCTTGCTACCTCTTTGTCTGAAAATTCTGAAACAATAGAGGAAGTATACGAACCATTTCTAATTCAACAGGGTTTTATAATTAGAACTCCAAGAGGAAGACAAGTTACAGAAAAAGGTTATGAACATATAGGAACAAATAAAAATAATCAGAATAATTTATTTAATTAATAATTTATATTTGATTGTATAATCAATGTATGGAAAAGAATAAAGAAAGAAGAGAATCGTTAGTTTACCATGCTAAGCCTAAACCAGGAAAAATTGAAGTTGTCCCAACTAAAAAATACAACTCACAAAGAGATCTTGCAATTGCATATTCACCTGGGGTTGCTATTCCGTGTCAGGAGATAGAACAAGACCCATCTAATGTATACAAGTATACTAATAAATCAAATCTAGTAGCTGTCATATCAAATGGAACTGCTGTATTAGGTCTAGGAGATATAGGCCCAGATGCATCTAAACCTGTCATGGAAGGTAAAGCACTTTTATTCAAAATTTTTGCTGATATTGATGTTTTTGATATCGAGATAAATGAAAAAGATCCTGAAAGATTTATTGATGTGGTTAAGTCCATTTCAAGAACATTTGGCGGGATTAACCTTGAGGATATTAAAGCACCTGAGGCATTTAAAATTGAAAAGGAATTAATTGAACAGCTTGATATTCCAGTAATGCACGATGATCAACATGGAACTGCTATTATTTCATCAGCAGCATTATTGAACGCACTTGAATTAGTTAACAAAAAAATTCAGAATGTAAAAATAGTTGTTTCTGGAGCTGGTGCAGCAGCTATAGCTTGTACCAATTTATATCTATCTTTTGGGGCAAGACTTGACAATATTATAATGTTGGATAGTAAAGGTGTTATTAATAAAAAAAGAAATAATATTTCAAATCAAAAAAAGCTTTTTGCTACAAAAAGAAAAATTAATTCACTTGAAGAAGCGATGGTAGATAGTGATGTTTTTATTGGCCTTTCGATGGCTAATATCTTGTCTAAAGAAATGCTAGCATCAATGTCAAATGACCCTATTGTTTTTGCAATGGCAAATCCAGATCCAGAAATAAATTATGAAACTGCAATGTCAGTTAGAGATGATATAATTTTTGCAACTGGTAGATCAGATCTTCCAAATCAGGTTAATAATGTCTTGGGGTTTCCATTTATTTTTAGAGGTGCTCTTGATGTAAGAGCTACTAAAATAAACGAGGAAATGAAAAAAGCAGCAGTTTTGGCTCTAGCAGAACTAGCCAAAAAGCCAGTTCCTGAACAAGTAAACATTGCATATGAAGAGACTAAGTTAATCTTTGGAAGAGATTATATAATTCCTAAGCCTTTTGACCCAAGACTAATCATTGAGATTCCTCCAGCAGTTGCTGAGGCAGCTATTAAATCAGGTGTTGCTAGGGAACCTATTACTGATTGGGAAAAATATAAACAGATTTTAGAGGAAAGACTTGGTAATAATCAAAAACTAATAAGAATTATACACAGAAGAGCCAAAAAAGCAAAGGATAAAAAACTTGTTTTTACTGAAGCAGATCACCTTGATGTTCTAAAAGCTGCACAAATATGTTACGAAGAAGGAATTGCTGAACCAATTTTATTAGGTGGAAAAAAAATTATTGAGGAATTAAAAGAATCCTTGGAATTCAATGAAGAAATTCTGATAATAGATCCAAAAGATAAAATTAATAAAGATAGAATTGAAATTTACTCTCAAATTTTATTTAAAAAACTTAAGAGAAAAGGGAAGACAATTGATGATGTAAAAAGGATTTTAAGAGGAAGGGATTATTTTGGTGCAATGATGGTAGAAAATGGAGATGCAGATTGTATGCTATCAGGATATTCTAAAAGCTATCCCTCGGTTTTTCTTCCCTTAATAAGATCCATTGGAAAAGCAAAAAATGTTGAAAAAGTTGCTGCTACAAACTTAATGATCACAAAGCAGGGTCCATTGTTTTGTTCTGATACGTCCTTAAATATTAATCCCTCTCATAAAGAAATTGCAAGAATTACAGTTGACACAGCCAGGATTGTTAAAAATCTTGGAATTGAACCTGTAATTGCAATACTTTCTTACTCTAATTTTGGATCCTCAGATTTTGACGAGGCTAAAAAGGTAACTAAAGCCGTAGAAATCCTTCATTCTAAACATCCTGAATTAGTTGTTGATGGCCCTATACAGTCTGATTTCGCACTAAATAGAAAGATGTTAAAAAATAGGTTTCAATTTTCAATACTTAACGGTAGAAAAGTAAATACTTTAATCTTTCCTAATCTTGATTCTGCAAATATTACATATAAAATAATTAAGGAATTAGATAGAGCTGTTTCTGTTGGGCCAATTTTAATTGGCTTAAATCAGCCAATACATATTCTTCAGTTAGGAGCATCTGTCGATGAGATTGTGAATATGTCAGCAGTTGCAGTAATTGATGCAAATCAAAGAAAAATTAAAAAAAAATGATAACATATATAAAAGGCAGATTGATAGAAAAAACACCAACTAAAATTATTGTTGAGTCTAATGGTATAGGTTATGAAATTAGTATATCCTTAAATACATATGAAAAAATTACTGATGAAGAGAATATTAAAATTTATACACATCTTCATAGAAAAGAGGATTCTGATGTATTATATGGATTTAGTTCACAAAATGAAAGATCAATATTTCAGCAATTAATTTCGGTTTCAGGTATTGGACCAAGCACAGCAAGAACAATTTTATCCTCTATTTCTCCAACGGAGATTAAGGATGCAGTTTGGTCTGAGGATGTAGATAGAATTAAATCTATTAAAGGGATAGGTTTAAAAACAGCTCAAAGATTAATAATAGAATTGAAAGATAAAGTTGAATTATTTGACAAAAATAATATAGATTTATCAATAGAAAACAATAACATTAAAAAAGAAGCTATGCTTGCTTTGTCTGTGTTAGGATTTAATAAATCCAAATCTGAAAAAATTGTAAGTAAAATATATTTTGAAAATAGAGATATTGAGCTTCAAGAACTAATTAAAAAATCATTAAATAATTTGTAATTATGAATATTCCTGAAGAATTGAGATATACTCAAGAGCATGAATGGGTAAGAATTGATGGTGAAATTGCAACTGTTGGTATAACTGACTTTGCTCAAGGTGAACTTGGAGATATAGTTTATTTAGAAGTTGATACATTAGACAATGAAATTGATTTAAATGAGGTATTTGGCACAGTTGAAGCTGTTAAGACGGTTTCTGACTTGTTTATGCCAATTAGTGGAAAAATTATTGAAGTAAATTCCAGTTTAGAAGATAACCCCGAGCTAGTTAATGATGATCCTTACGGTGATGGGTGGATTATAAAAATTAGTATTTCTGAAGTATCTCAAACTGACACTCTTCTAAGTCATAGAGAATACAAAGATCTTATTGATAGTTAAAAAAATATAAAGAACTTGTTAACTGTATGAAATAATTATAATTTTTTATAGATTAGCATTAAATATCGAGATTAATGCAACCGAAAAAAAATCCTAAAGCTGATTTAAATAACAATAGAAATCTCTATTTTGTAATTGGACTTACTATTGTTACGTTTGTTACTTGGCAAGCAATAGAATCAAAAACTTATGAAAAAACATTTGACTATGAAGCTCTGAATGTTGACGATGAAGATGATGAGGACATTCCTATTACAGAGCAACTCAAAACACCACCACCACCACCTCCTCCTCCACCTGCTCCTGAGGTAATCGAAGTAGTTGAGGATGAAGAAGAGGTAGAAGAAACTGTTATTGAGTCTACAGAGACTGATCAAGATGAAATAATAATTGAAGAGATTGAAGTTGAGGATGAGTTTGATGACATTGACGTACCTTTTGCTGTAATTGAAGACGTTCCAATCTTTCCTGGTTGTGAGTCTGTTGCTAAGTCTCAAAGAAGAGATTGCTTTCAAGAGCAAATGAATAAGCATATTAGAAGAAACTTTAGATATCCTGAAATTGCACAGGAAATGGGTATTCAAGGTAGAGTATATGTCAACTTTATTATAGCAAAAGATGGTTCAATAACTAATATTAGAATGAGGGGACCTGATAAGAACCTTGAAAATGAAGCAGCAAGGATTATTGGTAGATTGCCTAAGATGACTCCCGGAAAACAAAGAGGTAGAGCCGTAAGAGTGCCTTTTAGTATTCCGATTACATTTAGACTTCAATAGGTCTATTTTCTAGTAAATAATCTAATCTCTAATCAATTGAATTTAAAGCATACGTCTTTATTTACTGAAATACTTATTCTTATTAAATATAGACTATCTTTTAGTGTGGTTGTCTCATCAATTGCATCATACCTTTTGGCTTTTGAAGTGTTCTCAATTGATAAGATTTCTCTCTTAATTGCAGGAGGATTTCTTGTTGTAGGATCATCTAATGGTTTTAATCAAATAATTGAGCGGAATAGAGACGCATTAATGTCTCGAACTTTAAATAGGCCAATACCTGCAGGTAAAATAACTCTTAACCAAGCAATTTTAATATGTATTATCCTTGGATCTGCAGGTTTATTCTTGTTATACAACATAAATTTTAGAACTGCATTCTTTGGAATAATATCTATGATCATTTATCTAGTTATTTATACTCCATTAAAACCTATTACCCCTTTATCTGTTTTTTTTGGAGCAATTCCTGGAGCTATACCATTTATGTTAGGGTGGGTAGCAGTAACTAATAAATTTGGAATTGAGACAGGAATTTTATTCATGATTCAATTTTTTTGGCAATTTCCTCACTTTTGGGCAATTGCCTGGATATCTCATGATGATTATCAGTTGGCTGGATTCAAAATGTTGCCATCGGGTAAAAAAGATAATGCTACTGCCTTTCAAATTGTTTTTTATACAATTTGGATGATCCTAGTTTCGATTTTACCATATTTTAGCTTCACAGGAACTTTTTCTATAGGTATTTACTCTCTTATATTAATTATCTTTTCAGGCCTGCTAATGTTATTTCAAGCAATAATGTTAATGAAGTATAAGGATAAACAAAATGCTATAAAACTAATGTATACAAGTATTTTTTATATAACTTTTATTCAAATTATATTTGTAATTGATAAGTTATTTTTGCAATGAGCATATCTGATTCTTTTGAGGTAAAAATTAGTAAAGCAAAAAAAATGATGCTATGGTTCGGTATGATCAGTATTTCAATGACTTTTGCTGGCCTTACAAGTGCATTTATCATTAGCAGTTCAAGACCTGATTGGTTGGAATCTTTTACTCTTCCTTTTTGGTTTACAATTAGTACTGTCTCAATTGTTTTTAGTAGCTTATTTTTTCAAATTGCAAAGTATAGATTAGACAAATATGTGAGAGTATCACTTCCAGAGAATATTAACATTTATATTGAAAGGAGTAACGTAAATCTTTTTTTAGGTCTAACTATTATAATGGCTTTAATATTTGTTATCTCTCAGTTTCTTGGTTTTGATGTTATAATTTCACAGGGATTTTATTTTACTGGTCCTGAAAGTTCTGTTACTACTTCTTATGTATACATACTTGTATTCCTACATCTTCTGCATTTATTTGCTGGAATAATTGTCCTAGCTGTTGTTACAACTAAGTTTAATAAACAAAAGTACGAGAAGAATAAATTAGGCTTTGAAATGGCCCTAATTTTCTGGCATTTTCTAGGAGCATTATGGATATATTTATTCTTTTTTATTAAATACTTCAGTTAAAAATTAATAAATTTGTAGTCTAAACAGCCCTAGATGCAAGCGTCTTCATTAACAAAAACAAAAAAAAATTCTTGGGGAGGTGGTGGTGAAAAACCACTTGATGCAGGCTATGGAAAACTAATGATGTGGTTTTTTATTGTATCAGATGCTCTTACTTTTTCGGGTTTTCTAGTTTCGTACGGGTTTTCAAGATTTAAGAATATAGACTCTTGGCCAATAGCTGACGAGGTTTTCCATCATTTTCCATTTCTTCATGGCGTTGATGCACCAATGTACTACGTTGCTTTAATGACATTTATCTTAATCTTTTCTTCTGTAACAATGGTACTCGCAGTTGATGCTGGTCATAATAATGATAAAAATAGAGTTGCATTTTACATGCTTTTAACAATTATTGGAGGTGCAGTATTTGTTGGATCCCAAGCATGGGAGTGGAAAAATTTTATAAAAGGTGAGTATGGAGCTATTGAGATCCAGAATGGAGAAATCCTTCAATTTTATGATATGAAAAAAGCTAAAAGAATTCCAATTGATGATTTTGCAGTTTTTCAGTCTGAAGACAGAGTTACACATGATGATAACGTTGGTATATGGTATCTAAGTGAAACAAAACTTCCAGAGACAACTTTATCTGAAGTTATGGAAGGTTTTAAGACAAATTCTTCGATCACAGTAAGAATTCAAACATTAAATGATAAAGGTGAAAAAATAATACTATCTAGAGATGATGCTACAGAAAAGCTTTCCTCTGCAACACGAGTAGTTAAGGGGGCTAATTTAATCAGAAATGAGTATGGGAATCCACTTTTTGCAGATTTCTTTTTTTTTATAACTGGTTTTCATGGGTTTCATGTTTTCTCTGGAGTAATTTTAAACATAATAATTTTTATTAATGTTCTTTTAGGAACTTATGAAAGACGAGGGCACTATGACATGGTTGAAAAAGTAGGACTTTATTGGCACTTTGTCGATTTAGTTTGGGTATTTGTATTTACATTTTTTTATTTAGTATAGTTATGGCAAAACATGAGCATAAATTAGAAATCTTTAGGGGATATTTAAAATTTAAATCTAATGTTCAAAAGATTTGGGGTGTATTAATTTTCCTTTCAATTGTTACTGCAATTGAGGTTGCATTAGGTATTTTGAAACCTCCTATTCTAATGAATTATTTTTTGGGACTTAAACTTATTAATTGGATTTTCATAATTTTAACTATAGTAAAGGCTTATTACATAACATGGGACTTTATGCATGTAAGGGATGAAAAACCTTTTCTAAAGAATACAATTATTATCCCTTTACTGATTTTAGTTCCATTTTTGTTATTTATCCTGTTATGGGAAGGCTCATATATTTTTGATGTAATGCTAGACGGACTTAAGGAATGGGATTTTGATCTTTATTGATGAGTAAGAACTTAAAAAAGTATTTAATCCTAGGTTTTCTCTTTTTCTTCCCAATCTTTGTATATGTATTTTTATCTACTGGGATAAATAATTTTGCAAAATTACCCATTTTGACAAGGGATGTTGATGATTTACTAAGTTTAGAAGGAAATCTATCTAAGGTTTCATTAGAAAATAATATATCTATTGTTGGATTCTGGGGGAGTGACATTGAAAATAAAAAATCAGAGGCTCTCAATCTAAATCAAAAAATTTATAAACGTTTTTTCGAATTTCAAGATTTTCAATTTGTATTTCTTTTTAACAATAAAGAAGCTGAATTAATTGAGGATTTAAAAAAAGAATTAATTAGTGGAGTTGGAACAGATTTAAAAAAATGGAATTTTATTCCTAGTTCAAATTCAGATATTGAGTCTGTTTTTCAAAGTTTCAAGACTAATTTGAGGCTAGATGAAAATTATAGTACCCCATATGTATTTATTATAGATAGAGAATTAAGTTTAAGAGGAAGAGATGATGATGAAGATACTGGCATGCTTTATGGCTTTAATTCACAATCTGTTGCTGAAATTAACAACAAAATGGTTGACGATGTTAAGATTATTCTAGCTGAATATCGACTAGCATTAAAAAAAAATGATTCCTTATTTAATGAATAATATGTTTAAATATATTGGATTAATAATAGTCATAATTCTTTTTGGAATTTTTTCAATTCCAAAAATATATGAAAAAGTTGTGAACTCAGACATTAAAGACTCAAATAGACTTAATAGTAATGAGAGATTATCTTACATGACAATATACGATGAAAAAAGAAAAGCGCCAGATTTTATTTTAACTAATCAAGACTCTATTTTTATATCTAACGAAGATTTAAATGATAAAGTATACGTCTTAGAATTTTTCTTTACAAGATGTCCTGATATCTGTATTGAAATGAACAAGAATATGAAATTGTTAGATGAAAAATTTGGTGATTCAAATGAATTTGGAATTGTGTCAATAACTATTGATCCCGATAATGATAATCCATCAACTTTAAAAAAATACTCTGAGGCACTCGATATTAAGTCTCAAAACTGGCATTTTTTAACAGGAGATAAAGATTACATATATGATCTTGCAAATAATGGATTTAATATTTATGCTAATCAAAATATAAATTTTGCTGGAGGTTTTGAGCATCAGGGTTATTTTGCACTTATTGATAAAGATGGGTATATTCGATCTAGAAAAGATATCTTTGGAAATCCAATTATGTACTATTTAGGTATTAATGATATTAACGCAAACCAGCAGGGGATTGACATGTTAAGGTATGATATAAAGAAATTAATCGATGAATAATTTAAAAAGTTCGGATAAAAAGTTAAGGTATAAATCCCTGATAATTATTGTATCAATTCTTATCCCTGTAGTGGTTTTAGTTCTTTTTAACATAAGAATAACATCTCTACCTGAATTAACATTTCTTCCACCTATTTATGCTACTATAAATGGATTGACAGCTCTCCTTTTAATCACTGCATTGTACTTCATAAAAAATAAAAAGATTAAACAACATGAAATATTAATGAAGGTTTCTATTTTCTTGTCTTTGGTATTTCTTGTCATGTATATACTTTATCATATGACTACCGATCCAACTCCATATGGCGGTGAGGGTATTATAAGATATATATACTTCTTTATACTTATAACTCATATTACATTATCTGTATTTATTGTACCTATGGTACTTGTGACTTATGTCAGAGCTATTTCTAGGATGTTTGATATGCATAAAAAAATTGCTAGAATTACATTTCCAATTTGGTTATATATAGCTGTAACTGGAGTTATAGTTTACTTAATGATTGCACCTTATTATAATTATTGATGAGAAAATTTTTGTTTATATTATTAGTTTTTCTTTTGTCAACAAATGATATCCTTTCTCAGTGCTCAATGATAAGTGCAATTATTGAATCAGATCAAGATTACAAGGCTGCCAAAGGTCTTAATAATGGTATTATTTATTTAATGTCAATACCCTATATACTTGTTGGGTTAATTATTTGGAAGATATACAGGACCAATAAAGCATCTAACTAATTTTTTAAAAAATTTTTGTGTAACGTTTGCTTCTCATTAAAAAAAAAGTTGAAGATTTATTTAAATTACCGCTATGAAATTATACTTACAAATATCGATTATTTTAAATCTTCTTTATTTAAATGTAACTTTTTCTCAAGAGGAGAATAATAAATTTTACATCACAGATCTCAGAGGTGATATCTCTTTAGAGATGGAAATAAATAATCTTAAATCAAACAATGGCCCTTTATATATTCGAATTCTTGATGAGAATGAAAATCCAGTAGCAGTTGGAACATCACTAGTTGTTAATTACTCTTCTAGAATTTCTTTTGACTCTATGTCTCCTGGAAAATACGCAATTCAATTTTTTCATGATGAGAATGAAAATCAAAAAATGGATTTTAATTTAATTGGAATACCA
>MDTG01177498.1_pt1 | contig 14923 bp, 13 predicted proteins | sample 811421 | NCBI WGS metagenome assembly MDTG01 (sample SAMN05326645, study PRJNA326480) | marine metagenome | isolation source: seawater | place: Pacific Ocean: South East | collected 2011
CCTAGCCCATGTTTTTTTAGTGATATTGCAAGTAAGAAATGCTATACAAAAGCATGCTCACCTCTCAATTTTACTGTTAATGCCAGTTCTAAAATCTGTCTTGGAGACTTATGGACAATTGAAATCAATGGATTAGAAAATGAGAATTACAGCATAAATATAGATGGTGGTAGCCCATTTAAAGATACCTTATTTTCTTTCAACCCGACTATATCTAGAGATTATGTGATAAAGGTCAAAGATTCTTCATTCCTCACATGCCCAGCCAAAGAAATTAAAATCCCACTTGTTGTAGATGAAATCAGAAATTCTGATCTTAGACCTGCAAAGGAAAAAGCTTTTTGTGTGGATGAAAATATCACTTTTATTGCAAGTGATAGTATGGACAAATGGAATTTCATATTGAATGGAGCTATGGTTCAATCAGGAAATAGCTCATCATACACCAACAACCTAATGTCTGATGGTGATAGTATTTTTGTAGTTATTACTAAAGGAGAATGTATAGATACTACCCGTGTTCTTCGAGTTAATATTGAATCTAATATTGATGCTTCTTTTGAATATTCTAGAACTCAATCGGAGTATTTATTCAGCCCAACTATAAGCTCCTTTGATACTTACTCTTGGAATTTTGGTGATGGAAGTCCCTCATCCAGTGATATTTCTCCAACTCATAATTATAAAACTAGTGAGGGTAAAAATGTCAATGTTAATTTAGAGATTACTACCTCTAATCAATGTGTTGAAGATAGTAGTCAGCAAATTTCATTACCATTATTTAGTAACGTTCATGAATTTAATTATCCTGATATTCATATTTATCCTAATCCTGTTGACCATACATTGTATTTCGACCACGAACTAGGTAGAGCTCTCGAACTCAAAATACGAACAATTAGTGGTAAACTCATACAAAAGAATAGTATTAATACATCTAAAAATCAGATTGATTTACGTGATCTTGAAAAAGGAATTTATATTATTGAAATTGTTGATAGAGAGCAACACTGGTCTACGACTATAATCAAAATATAATACTGAACAAAAATAAACTTAATTCTTGCAATAAGTATAGTTGATTTGAATATCTGGACCATACGAATCATCATCGTGTAGGTCCCAATAATCCTCATCAAAATCATCAAATTCGTCATCAATCGGTGGCTCATTCTGAGGACCTTTCCTACGGTATAATATCCCAAAAAGAATACCCGAGACAGCACCCGAAAGATGACCTTCCCAAGAAATATTCTTTCCTATTAGTTTTCCAAAGTCTGGGAATAATCCATAGATCAGGCTTCCATATAAAAAAATTAGTGTAAATGATGCTGCAAGCATTTCTTTATTACGAGTCAAAAAAGAATGAGTTACAACAAAAAAAATTAATGCGTACACCAAACCGCTTGCACCAATGTGATTAGCCCCCTGTTGCCCAATAAAAAAAAGAAAAATTCCAGTGAAGATTGCATTGAGTAAAACAATCGAAAATCGTTCTTTATTAAAGTTAATAAAAATAAAACCCATTGATAATATTAATGGTACGGAGTTACTCAATAGGTGATCAAAATTACGATGTAAAAAAATCATTGTAAAAATTCCATACCAATCTTCCATATTTCGTGGATGCAAACCATGAGAATTCAAGCCAAGTTGATACCTTAAATTGATAAAAAACACAATCCATATAGTAACTACTATTAAAGCAGGCCAAACCACAGAATCAATTAATTTTATCAAAAAAGAAAACATCTCAATTAATAATATCAAAATACGTTCCAACCATTATTAACTGACATAAGGTCCATATTTCCATAATGAGATAATAAGACATGAAATAAAATCTTAAAAAAGACTAAACTTGCAACAAAATTAGATAATTAATGGCTTTACAATGTGGAATCGTGGGCTTGCCCAACGTAGGAAAATCAACACTTTTTAACTGTTTAAGTAGTGCAAAGGCCGAGAGTGCAAATTATCCATTCTGCACAATCGAACCTAATGTTGGAATGATAACTGTCCCTGATGAACGATTAAATAAAATTTCAGACCTAGTTAATCCACAAAAGATAATACCAACAACCGTTGAAATTGTGGATATAGCAGGTTTAGTAAAGGGAGCTAGCAAGGGAGAAGGATTAGGAAATCAATTTCTTGGAAATATCAGGAATACCGATGCAATTCTCCATGTTGTTAGATGCTTTGATGATGATAATATAACGCACGTTGATGGAAGTATAGATCCCGTTAGAGATAAGGAAATCATTGACACAGAATTACAACTCAAAGATCTTGAATCTATAGATTCAAAGATTTTGAAAGTTAAAAAACTTGCAGAAACTGGCAATAAAGAAGCTAAGGTGGTATATGACGTTATTTCACTCATTAAGTCTACACTTGAACAAGGAAAATCTGCAAGATCAATTGATTTAGACTCAAATCAATTAGATTTAATCAAGGACTTAAATTTATTGACACTAAAACCCGTTCTATATGTTTGTAATGTTGATGATGCTAGTGTTGTTAATGGAAATAAACATACTGAATCCTTTACAGAATCGGTTAAGGATGACAACGCCCAAATAATGTTCGTATCAGCTGAAATAGAGTCAGATATGATTGATATGGAAGAAGAAGATAAAATGATGTTCCTGGAAGATATGGGTCTTAAGGAAAGTGGTGTAAATCGGATTATTAAATCTGCTTATGAATTATTGAATTATCAAACTTATTTTACCGCTGGCGAAAAAGAAGTGCGTGCATGGACCATAACACAGGGCAATACTGCTCCTCAAGCTGCCAGTGTAATTCATACTGATTTTGAAAAAGGATTCATAAGAGCAGAAGTTATTGCATATGAAGATTATATCTCCTATGGATCTGAAGCAAAATGTAGAGAGGTTGGAAAATTAAGAGTTGAGGGTAAAGATTACATTGTAAATGATGGAGACATCATGCACTTTAGATTCAATGTTTAGATATTTCACTAATTTTGAAACTAATTATTATAGATATGAAAAATTTAATTAAAGTATTAAGCCTCACTACTATCTTAAGTATAACTGTGATTGCTTGTAACGAGAAAAAAGAGTGTAAAGAAGGGTCAAAAAAAGAATGCTGTGAAAATAAAAAAGCATCAACCAATGATTCTAAGGACGACAAACCTTGCTGTAAAAAAGAAAACCAAGCTTGTGGCCCAGAATATGATAAACCATGTTGTAATAAAAAGAAAAAAGAGTGTAAGCCCGATTGTGATAAACCATGTTGCTCAATAAAAGCAGACACAGAAGAAATTGATTCAAACAATATTATTATAGAAAATGAGGTTGTTGAGGATGATATTATTTAATGATAACAACTTATCTTTATAAAAAGAATTTTAATCCTGATAACAAATTTGTCATCAGGATTTTTTTATGAAACCCACACATAATATATCAGGAATTATCGTCACCTTTAATGAAGAAAAAAGGATTAAATCCTGTATTGGGTCATTAAAAAAAGTAGCCGATGAAGTTATCGTTTTAGATAGCTATAGTACAGATAATACAAAAGCCATTTGTAAAAATCTAGACGTTACCTTTATTGAGAATGAATGGATGGGATTTTCAAAAACAAAAAACTTTGCTAATTCCATTGCCAAACATGAATTTGTTTTTTCGTTAGATGCAGATGAGGTTTTAAGTGAAGAGCTTATTAAAAACATTAAGAAGCTTAAAAAAAGGGGGCTGGAATCTGGAAAAATTTACGCATTTAATCGTCTAAATAACTATTGTGGACAATGGATAAAATATGCCGGATGGTACCCTGATCGAAAAATCAGACTTTTTGAAGCTGGAAAAACAAATTGGATTGGAGAGGTCCATGAAAAATTAGAGTACCCAAAAGATGTTGATACGATCCCAATCAAAGGAGATATATTACATTATAGTATTAAAGACAAAGAAGACCATATTGCTAAAATAATCAAATACAATAAGCTTGCTAAACCCATCAAAAATAGACTAATGGCATACCTTTCTGCTATAGCAACTTTTATGAAACTATACCTTATTAAACTTGGTTTTTTGGAGGGAAAGCTTGGTTTCCAATTATGCCTTATTTCTGCGAAAGCTAAAATTTGGCGTCAATAAACAAGCTATATTAAGCTTATCCTATAACTTCAAAGATTCCTCTAAAACTAGTTCTTTTATGTGATCCTCAAGATCATATTCATCTCCCTCAACATAACCCGTATGGGTATATACAATATGACCAGATTGATTGACAAGAAAAGTCACAGGAGGATTTGCAACATTCATTGCTCTCTGCAACTCACCATTAGGGTCGAGTAGTACATCAAAATCCCAATTCAATGCATTAACTGTAGGTTTAACTTTTGCAGCATTTCTTGAATCGTCTAGACTAATTGCCACCAATTCCATATTATAATTATCTACCCAGTCCTCCAAAAGAACATTCATATTTTTTAATTCTTTGATACACGGCTTGCACCACGTAGCCCAAAAAGAAATAACTGTAATTTTTTGATTAGCCCCATAATCTGAAAGCTTTACGTCTTTACCATCTATATTTTTTAGCGTAATTTCTGGAAGTGAGGACAATGAAGAGTTATTATTTTGGGCAATAATATTTAGCGTAAAAAGTAAAACTAAAACTGTGATTAAGTACTTTTTCATGTAAGTTTTATTTAAATTAATCAATTTGTATGCCAGATTTAAAATAATCCATTAATCTCAGCGTCAATTTTATTAATAATTGCTCCTAAATGTTCTGGATTATTCTCAAAATCAATATCATCAACATCTATGATTAGGAGTTTTCCGTCTTTGTATGTGCTGATCCATGCTTCATAGCGTTCATTCAACCTTTTGAGATAATCAAGTCGGATACTATCCTCATATTCTCTACCTCTTTTTTGGATTTGACCAACCAGATTTCCAATAGAACTTCTTAAGTAAATTGTCAAATCAGGGGCATCTACACTGATTTTTATATTAGTAAACAAAGCTTGATAGGTATCAAAATCCCGAGTACTCATTAACCCCATTGCATGTAGGTTAGGAGCAAAAATGTATGCATCCTCATAAATTGTCCTATCTTGAATGATATTTTTACTACTGTTTTTTGCTTGGATTAAACTACTAAACCGAGTATGAAGAAAATAAATCTGAAGATTAAAAGACCAACGGGTCATATCATCATAAAAATCAGTAATGTAAGGGTTGTTATCCATGGCCTCATAATGAGGCTCCCAATCATAATGATTTGATAAAAGTTTAGTTAATGTGGTCTTGCCCGATCCTATGTTTCCTGCAATTGCTATGTGCATTTTATTTTTTAGTTAGTTTTTTTAATTAATTGAAATTTTTGAATCCAATAATATCTCTTACTTCTAGTAGGGTTTTATTAGCACTTTCGTTGGCTTTCTCAGCACCAATTTTTGCTGCCTTTGCAAGTGCGTCTGTATCATTTTTGAAATAATTGATTTTTTCTCTGATTGGGGAAACAAATTTTAACACATCTTCTGCTATTTGCTTCTTTAAATCACCATATTTTATTTTAGCCGATTGATGAAGCTCGTCAAAATGAGTTATTGTACTCGTATCTGAAACTAGACTCATGATATCAAACAAATTTTGCAGTCCTTCTGATTTGGGCATACCTGGTTCAGTTGGTCCATTATCTGTAACAGCCCTCATGATCTTTTTTCGAATAACGTGGTCTTCTTCATGGAAAACAATCGTGTCTGCATCTCCACTACTTTTGCTCATTTTTCCTTGGGCGGTGAGCCCTGGGACTTTAATAAGTTTTCCAGTATTGCTGTAAGCTTTGGGTTCTTTGAAATACGAATTACCATACATATGATTGAATCGATTAGAAAATGTTCTTGTCATTTCAAGGTGCTGCTGTTGATCTTTTCCAACCGGAACAAAATCAGCATGATGAGCTAGTATATCAACGGCCATAAGTACTGGATACGTCAACAGACCTGCATTGACGTTATCTTTTTGTGAACGTATTTTTTCTTTGAAAGATGTACTTCTCTCAAGTTCCCCTATATATGCATTCATATTCATGTAAGTGTAGAGTTCAGCTATGGCTGGGACGTCACTCTGAATAAACAACGCACATTTTTCCGGGTCTACTCCCATAGCCAAATGTTCTGCCAAGACTTGACTGACGTTGCTATGTAAATCAGATGGTGTCGGATGAGTAGTGAGCGAATGAATATCTGCTATGAAAAAGAAGCAATCATGTTCTTCTTGCATTTTAAGAAAACTTTTAACTGCACCAAAGTAATTACCTAAATGTAACTTACCAGTGGGTCTTATACCAGATACTACTCTTGACATTAATTTATTAAAGCCTCAAAAATAGAAAGCCAATAATATTATACCAATGTTGTGGATATTTAAAGTGACTTAATTTTAATAAAATTATTCAATTGAGTCAAATTGCTTTTGAAAAAGGGTGAAATACATTCCTTTTTTTGCCATCAACTCCTTGTGATTTCCAATTTCAGCAACAGATCCCTTTTCAAGTACTAATATAGAATTAGCCTCTCTTATTGTACTTAAACGATGGGCAACAATGATAGAGGTTCTATTTACCATTAACTTTTTGATCGCTTTCTGAATAATTTCCTCAGTCTCTGAATCTACACTTGATGTAGCTTCATCCATAATTAATACTTTTGGATTAGCAGCCATAGCTCTAACAAAACTGATTAACTGCCTTTGGCCACCTGAAAGTGTAACCCCTCTCTCCATAACTTCATAATTAAAACCACCAACTAATTTTTTTATAAATTCATTTGCCCCTATTTTTTTGGCTGCATCCTCCATTTGTTGAGCTGATATGGCACTATTCTTAAGATTGATGTTTTCTCCAACACTACCAGCAAAAAGAAATACATCTTGAAGAACAACACCAACCTGCTTTCTTAATGAGTTTAAATCAAGTTCTTTCACATTAATTCCATCGATCAAAATTTCTCCGTCTTGACAGTCATATAAACGTGTAATTAAATTAATTATACTTGACTTTCCAGCACCGGTAGCACCGACAATAGCAAGACTTTTACCAGCTTGAACACTAAAATTCAAATCGTTTAAAACAGTCACCCCTCTTTCATATGAAAAAGTTACATGGTTGAAATCAATTTCACCATTGATATTCGTTAAAATCCGACTACCAGATTGCTCCACTTCTGAATCATCATCTAATAATTCAAAAATTCTATTACTACTTACCATTCCCATTTGCATGGTATTAAATCGGTCAGCAATGAATCGTATAGGTCTAAAAATTAGGCTTATGAATAAAATGAATGCAGATATCAGTCCAACACTTGCTTCAGTAGGATAGTTGATTGTCCAAAAAATTATTAATGCTAAAGTCAAACTACTCAATATTTCTACAATCGGAAAATAAATTGCGTAATAAAAAATAGATTTCTTATTGGCCTCTTTATGCTCAAAATTTATTTTTTCAAACTTTTTATATTCTTGATTTTGTTTTCCAAATACTTGAACAACTTCCATTCCCACAATTTGCTCTTGTACAAATGAGTTCATTTGAGAAACTTTCTCGCGAACAGTATGAAAAGATTTTCTCACTCCTTTTCTAAAAAAATTAGAAGCAACAATTAATAATGGCAATACACATAATGAAATAATTGTCAACTCCCAACTACTATAAAACATAACTATTAAAACGGTTATAATTTGAGCCAAATCGCCAACTATAGAAATAAAACCCTGTGAGAAGAAAGAAGATATCGTTTCAACATCTGAAACAGATCGTGTAACAAGCATACCTACTTTACTTTTATCAAAAAAACGACTATTCAATGATAAAATATGACGGTACACTCTCATTCTTAAATCTTCAATTACTTTTTGACCAAGTAGATTAGAAATGTAGGTATTCCCAAATACAACAATGCTATTCAATATCAACTGAATTAAAATAAATGACGAAAAAATTGTAATGCCTTTGACATCTTTGTTAGCAATAGGATAATCAAGTGTATATTTTACGAGCAGAGGTCGAATGGGAGCTAAAATTGTAGCTAAAATTGTGAATAACAAAGCAATATAAGCTACTGATTTATGTGGCTTTGCTAATTTTATAATCCTAAAAATTAAATAAAAATCAATTAAAAATGATGTCTTCTTAGATTTTGTACTCATCCCAATTATATCCAACTTCTACTAAATAAAGACCCGCAGAAGATACACTCTTTCCTGCACTACTTCGTTCGCGATCGTTAATTATTTTTTTTAATTCATCCAAAGAAATATTTCCATAGCCCACTTCAAGTAATGTTCCAACCAAAGCTCTGACCATATTTCGAAGAAATCGATTTGATTGCACATAAAATTCAATCATTCCGTCTTTTTCTATCCACCTTGCTTCCATTAAATTGCAAATAGTTGTTTTGTTATCTCCACCACGTTTACAAAATGACGCAAAATCAGTGTGTCTGAGTAACTCTTTGCAACCCTCATTCATCAATGAAATATCCGGTTTGCTGTATAAAAACAACATTTGATTTTCCAGAAATGGATTTTTAACAGTAGATGCTTTGTAAATATAACTTCGATGTATCGCAGAAAAACGGGAATGAAACTGATTATTGACCTCAAATGCTCGTTTTATTGCAATATCTTTAGGAAGCATTTGATTTAGCCTAAAAATTAATCTTTCTGGAAGTAGGTCGTCGTAATCAAAATGCAGAAAAAATTGTGTAGCATGAACACCAGTATCTGTTCTTCCGCATCCCATAATCTCAGTTTCTGCTTTTAAAATTTTAGATAACTTTTTTTCCAATGCTTCTTGAACAGTAATATTATTTAACTGCATTTGCCAACCATGATAGTTGGTTCCATTGTATGCTATTTCAAATACATATTTCAATTAAGTACAAATCAATGTATTTTTTATTATAAACAAGATAGAAGACTATGTGAGATGTCAACAGATGTGACATTTACATCATAATCATTCTAGATTTAATTTTTCTAATAAATTTCTTAAAAAATTAATCTTTAAAAGTACACGTCTAATTCTATTTTTGTTGTCTAATTTTTATTGAAAAACATGAACCAACAATTAATAGAATGTGTACCTAATTTTAGTGAGGGTCGTGATTTGGGAATCATAAAACAAATCACCAATGAAATTGAAAGTATCGAGGGAGTTAAACTTTTAGATGTAGATCCCGGTGCAGCTACAAATCGAACTGTTGTAACTTTTGTTGGAACACCACAAGCTATAGTTGATGCTGCATTCAAAGCTATTGTCAAGGCAAGTGAGTTAATCGATATGAGAAAACACTCAGGGGAACATGCTAGAATGGGTGCGACGGATGTATGTCCATTTATACCAGTAGCCAACATTACAATGGAGGAAACTGCTAAATGGGCGACCAAGTTGGCCCAAAAAGTTGGTGAATCTACAACCATTCCTGTGTATCTCTATGGAGAATCACAACCAAATAAAAATCGTAAAGTGTTATCAATCATAAGGGCTGGTGAGTATGAGGGGTTTTTTGAAAAAATAAATAAACCTGAGTGGAAACCTGATTTTGGACCAAAAGAATACAATGCTAAATCTGGAGCTACTACAATTGGGGCTAGAGATTTTTTAATCGCTTACAACATAAATTTAAATACCAAATCAACTCGAATTGCTAATCGAGTTGCTTTCGATGTACGCGAAAATGGAAGAGTAAAACGTATTGGCAATCCATATACGGGAAAAATAGTTACAGACGAAAATGGACAATCAGTACGTCAACCCGGTACATGTAAAGCAGTGCAAGCAGTTGGATGGTATATTGATGAATATAAAGTTGCCCAGGTGAGTGCAAATTTGACAAACTATCTAATTACCCCAATACACACTTTTTTTGATGAGGTTCAAAAAAGTTGCTTATCTAGAGGTATTAGAATTACAGGTAGTGAACTGGTTGGGTTAATTCCACTAAAAGCAATGCTAGACGCGGGTAAATATTACTTAAAAAAACAAGGAAGATCTACTGGCTTATGTGAAGAAGAGCTCATCCACATTGCCGTAAAATCAATGGGACTTGATGAGTTGAGCCCATTTGACCCAAATAAAAAAATCATTGAATATCAACTTAAGAATGAAAGTGATGAAAACTTAATTAACCTAACTGCAAAAAAATTAGCACAAGAAACAGCCTCAGAAAGTATGGCTCCTGGGGGTGGAAGTATATCTGCATATGTTGGTTCTCTTGGCATATCTCTAGGTGCTATGGTAGCTAACTTATCCGCAAATAAGCCGGGTTGGGAAGAAAAGCTAGATACTTTTTCTGATTGGGCAGAGATAGGACAATCTATTCAAAAAGAATTGCTATTTTTAGTTGATGAGGATACAAGATCATTCAATCAAATTATTGATGCTATTAGAATGTCTAAGGATACAGAAAAAGAAAAAAAGTTAAGATCAGAAGCAATCCAAAATGCTAGTAAATATGCAGCAGAAATTCCATTTAAGGTTATGGAAACAAGCTACAAATCGTATGATTTATTGAAGGCTATGCTAGAAATTGGAAATCCAGCATCCATCTCAGACACAGGCGTAGGTGCATTATGTTGTCTTACTGCAATAGAGGGTGCGTACATGAATGTAAGAATCAACACTAAAGATATTAATGATGAAAAATTTGTTCATAATCTAAACAAAAAAGCAATCAAACTTATGAATATTGCAAAGAAGAATCTTGGATTCATTATAGACAAGGTTCATGAATCAATTCAATAAATGGTTTTAATTTAACTTAAGTGACATATTAATTTCATTTAAATTCTCTATTATTGTGCCTTTGGAGCAATGAACATAACTATAACAACATTTCTGAAAAATTTATTAATTCTATTGATAGTATCTGTAGCTATCAATTCACATGCACAACAAGATCCTTACTACACCCATTTTAAAGATGTAATCCAAGCATATAATCCTGCAGGAGCAGGATATGGAATAGGAATGATATGTGTTAGTGGCCTGACTCACCACCAATGGAGAGATTATACAGATAATACAGAATATAGAGGAACAGACAAAACCAGTGATGCTCCTGGACAAGATGTAGCTCCAGTTACCTACAATATGAATATAAATTCAGTTTTCAATCTAGGTAAATCTGGTGATCAATTTCTGGGTGCTGGATTATCTATCATTGATGATAAAATAGGATACACTAAATCTACTGCATTTATGGCAAATTTCAACTACCGTAAGCAGTTTCAAGGAGGTTTCAATGAAGTTTCTTTTGGTCTTGGTATCGGTGGCACGCAATGGGGATGGGACGATCCTAAATTTAAAGCTAAAGATTTAGCTGATCCAAACATACCAGCAAATGGTGGAAATCAAACGGAATTGGATATGAACATTGGTCTGATGTACAAACAGCAACAAATTGGTGTAAGTTCATTCAAAAATTTCTATGTAGGTTTTTCGATGACTAACATAAATCAGGCAAAATATTCAGTTTCGGTTTTAACTCAAGATGGCCAAAATAGAGCTTTAAATATGTCCTATGTTCCTCACTACTATACGATAATTGGAAGTGATTTTGATATGGGTAACATTGTACTGGAGCCTGCTATTTTAGCAAAGTATGGTTTACTTCAAGGATCATATAAACCACAAATTGATTTAAATATGACTGCTTTGTTTGCAAATACGTTCCGAGGTGGAATAGCATATAGACAATGGGAGAATAGTGATGCAGTTTCTGTTTTGCTAGGCTATCAAAAAGAAAATATCAAAATAGGATATTCATATGATATCACGGTATCTAATATTCAAAAAGTGAGTAATGGTACACATGAGATTTTTGTTAGATACTGTATTCCAATATCGGTTTCACCTCCGACTAAAATTATCAGAGAAAGTGTGAGATTCTTGTAGCTTTACATAAAGATTACTGTCCAAATACTTTAAAAATATTTTCAGCGTTAAATAACCAAATGATGTCAGTATTGTTGTTTTTCTCAACATTTAAGCGTTAATTTGTCAAACTTTTTAATAAGTAATTAGATATGAAATATACAGCTAAAGCTTTAGTAGTCATGGCATTCCTTACATTGATAGGTTGCGGAATGGGTGATAATGGTGAATTAATTGGTGTTCAAGGTAGAAGACCTTGGTTTCATCCACAACCTTATGGTACAGTTTACATTCCCACTGGTACGTTCCACACTGGCCAAAGTGACGAAGATATTTTTCATACATACATAGCACCCAACAAACAAGTATCTGTTGCTGCAATGTGGATGGATGATACTGAAATAACAAATAATGAATATCGTCAATTTGTAGCTTATGTAAAAGACAGCTTTATGCGTCTTGAAATGGAAGCTACTATTGAAATCGAAGACGAATATGATGACTACGAAGTACTTGACTACGATGCTGACTTTACTGTGGAAGATTTCTACAACGAACATGGTGATAGATACTACTACAAGGGCAAAGAAAGATATGATCACCGTAAGCAATGGGATATTAGAAAATTAGAATATACATACACTTACGTTGATTTCAAAGCTGCTGCTAAAGGTAACTATCTAGAATCTAACCGAGCTGATTATCTCATTACTAAAACAAGAGCAATATATCCAGACACACTTGTATGGGTTAGAGACTTTACCTACTCCTACAACGAGCCAATGACAAGACAGTACTACAATCACCCAAAATATGATGATTATCCAATAGTTGGTATCAACTGGCACCAAGCAAATGCTTTTTGTAGTTGGAGAACACGATGGTTGAACAGATATTGGTCAAGACAAGAAATGCCTATAACTGAAGACTGGAGACTTCCAACGGAGTTTGAATGGGAATTTGCAGCCAGAGGCGGTAGAGACAATAATATGTATCCCTGGGGTGGACCTTACACTAGAAATAGTAAAGGGTGCTTGTTAGCTAATTTTAAACCTAACAGAGGTAATTATATGTCAGATGGAGGATTGTGGCCAGTGAGAGCAGATTCATACTTCCCTAACGATTATGGATTATACAATATGGCAGGTAATGTTTCAGAATGGACAATCTCTGCATATGATGAAGCAACTATGCAATTCACACATGACTTAAATCCTGACTATCAATATAATGCAGATGATGATGGACCACTTTCATTAAAACGTAAAGTTACTCGAGGAGGAAGTTGGAAAGATGTAGCATACTTCATTCAAAATGGTTCTAGATCATATGAATACCAAGATACATCAAAATCATATGTTGGATTTAGATGTGTGCAGACATATATTGGTAGAAGTGCAAACGACACTAGATAAATCTGTCATTTGCATACTATCTCAAAAATATTTTAGTAGACACTATTGAAAACTCTGTTAAAAAATGATCAATTATATGATTATCGATATCATTTTGATCTATATATTTGAAAATAAATTATAACAAAAAATAAATAAATAAATTATGGCAAATTTCTTTGAATCAAAATCCGGTAAAAAAGTAATGGCAATGGCTTATGGACTGGGAGCTGCAGTAGTTATTGTTGGAGCATTATTTAAAATTCTACACCTTCCAGGGGCTGACTTAATGCTTATTATTGGTATGGGTACTGAAGCATTCATTTTCGCATTATCAGCATTCGAGCCACTTCATGAAGAATGGGATTGGAGTCTTGTTCATCCAGAATTAGCTGGTATGGAAGGAGATGATGACAAATCAAAGAAGTCAGGTACTGTGTCTCAACAGCTTGATCAGATGCTAAATGAAGCTAAGATAGGTCCAGAATTAATCGATGGTCTTGGTTCAGGATTAAAATCTTTATCCTCTAATGTGAGTTCTATGGCTGATTTGTCAGGAGCAACAATAGCAACAAAGGAATATGCTGACAACATACACAAAGCAAATGAGCAAATTATAGGAATGGGTACTTCATACTCACGTGCAATAAATGCATTAGATAGTTTATCTGAAACTACTGAAAATTTCAAAGAAACTACTGCTCAAGTAGCAAATATTAATGCTACATTGAACGATAGTTTGATCAGTTTTGATCAGAATATACAAAACCTAAATAAAGTATATGGTGGAATGCTAAACGCAATGAGACCAAATAACTAATCACTCACATAATTAAACATTAAATAACTAAAATTATGGCTGGAGGTAAATTATCCCCACGGCAGAAGATGATAAACATGATGTACCTTGTACTCATGGCTCTTCTTGCCCTAAACGTATCAAAAGAAATCCTAAAATCTTTTCACCTATTTGAGCAAAGCTTTAATAATGCGGCGATTAACATTGATGCAAAAAACAAAGCTACAATTGATGCGCTACAGAAATCTAGTGATGAAAAGCCTTTAAAAACAAAACCTTATATAGAAAGAGCTAGAAAAACTCAAAAAATAGCTAATGATTTCGTAAAGTATGTAAATAATTTAATTACAACTACTGAATCACTGTATGGTGGTGAAGAGGCTCGTAATGAAGAAGGTGAAATGCTTGCTGCAGATCAAATGGAAAAGCACGCAAACTACTTTGTAAATGAAGGCCACGGAATAGAATTTAGAGATAGAATTAATAAGGCTAGAGAGGATATGCTTAATATCTTAAAGCCTGACCCATTAGATACTCTGTATAATATTGAAACTAATGAAGTATATGAAGAAGCTCTAGCATCTTGTCAATTATGGGCGAAAGAACCAACAAGCGGAAAAGGTAACTGGGTTTCTCAAAATTTAGAGCATGTTCCAGCTGCTGGTCTAATGGCTGTACTTTCGAGAATTAAAAATGATGCTAAATCACTTGAAGCAAACGTTCTTGAAAAATTAGCAAGTAGGGTTGATGCAACTGATTATAAATTTGATAAACTTGAAGCTAAAGTTTTAGCTAAGTCAAA
>MDTG01287994.1_pt1 | contig 14921 bp, 18 predicted proteins | sample 811421 | NCBI WGS metagenome assembly MDTG01 (sample SAMN05326645, study PRJNA326480) | marine metagenome | isolation source: seawater | place: Pacific Ocean: South East | collected 2011
CCCCATTCCCAAGTGGCAATTGCTACATGAATTTTTGTTTTTTGTGCTGAGATAGCCATCATTTCACTTCCTCTCCAAGCTACCGGTCTGACATATCCATTTTCTATTTTTTGAGATAAAATAATTTCATTGCAGGCAGTATTAATTTGATTCTCGGTGTAAGGAATTTCAAATCCCATTCTGCCAGCAGAATAAAAAAATCGTGAAGTATGTTCTTCTAATTTAAATATGGATCCATCATAAACTCTCTCTCCCTCAAAAACACAGCTCGCATAGTGCAACCCGTGGCTCAAAACATGAAGCTTTACATTAGACCAATCAACCAATTCTCCATTGTACCATATTTTACCAGTTCTTTTATCGTAAGGTATCATTTGTGAAAAATAAAAATTATTACTGAAAAATATCTTTGTATCTATAATATGTCAATATAACTTACCAATAATGAAAGAATTGCTTTATCTTAAAGACGAACAACTTAAGGATTTGATTGAAAAGCTTTTTGTAAGTTATAGAGAAATTTTTGCAGACTCAAAAAAAGTTTTGGATAGATATTCAATTGGATTGGCTCATAATAAAGTCATTCATTTATTATCCATGTATGAAGGTATCACTATTTCTGAATTGCTTAGCAGACTAAAAGTTACTAAGCAGAGTTTAAATAGAGTTTTAAAAGATTTAATAAAACTTGAAGTAATAAATTTCGAAAAAGACAAAAAAGATACTAGAATAAAACACGTTTTTTTAAGTAAAAAAGGTAAGGAAATTTTTAACGAAATTTTTACTATTCAAAAAAAGAGGATTTATAATGCTTTGCTTAATTCTAAATCAGATGAAGTTTTAAATTTCGACAGTGTATTAAATAAGATAATAAATGGATAATTTTCAAGCTCATATATTGGTTGTAGATGATGATGAAGGAATAAGATCATTAGTAAAAAAATACTTAAACGAAAATAAATATATAGTTAATACTGCTGAAAGTGCTGAAGATGCTTTAGAAAAAATTAAAATCATTAAATTTGATTTAATTATTTTAGATATCATGATGCCGGGAAAAAGTGGATTGGAATTTATTAATGAACATAAAAAAAAACTTGATACTCCCATCATATTGCTTACCGCCAAAGGTCAGGCTTACGAGAGAGTTGAAGGACTTCAATTAGGTGCAGATGATTATTTAGCAAAACCTTTTGAGCCTAAAGAGCTAATTTTGAGGATTAAAAATATTTTGACTAAAACAAAAAAAAACAACTTAAAAAGAGTCATAGAATTTGAAAATATTAAAATTGATCTTAACAAGCAATTGATTTTTAAGAATGAACATGAACATAAAATTAATAACACTGAAAAGATTATTTTGGAAAAAATGATTAACAACCCTGGAAAAATATTTGAACGAATGGAAATTGGAAAATTGATTGATTTAGATAAAGAAAGATCTATTGATGTGATTATAACAAGATTAAGAAAAAAAATTGAACTAAATCCTAAAAATCCAAAATTTCTTCAAACTATAAGAGGTGCAGGTTATGTTTTATGGATTGAATAAATTTATTAAAAATTTATTACCTAAGAGACTATTTTATAGAGCATTGCTGATTGTAGCAGTGCCGGTAATTACACTGCAAATAATTATTACAATAGTTTTTTTTGATAGTCTTTGGATAAAAACAAATAAAGGAATGACTAGGGCTTTAGTAAATGAGGTTAAAACTTTCATAGAAGCTTATAATAATGACTCATACGATAAGGCTGAAATTATAAATCTTTTTTCAATCTATCAAGATTTAAACATTGAATATTTTGAAGGCAAGAAATTTAATTTTAATTATAATGAACGATGGTTTAGTCCAATTGATAGAACTTTAAGAAGAGAATTAAAACTAAGATTTGGCTCAGATGAATTTTGGTTCAACTCCAAAAATTATAAAGAATTAATTGATTTAAGAATTAAATATAAATCTGGTTATTTTAAATTTTTGGTACCGAGAGATAGACTTTCTGGATCTTCAGCAAGAATATTTGGTTTATGGATTACAGTTCCAGCTTTAATTATGGTTGTAATATCTTTAATTTTTCTAAAAAATCAGACTAGACCTATTACTGCATTAGCAAAAGCAGCTGAAAGGTTTGGAAGAGGAGAGGAAATTGAGGAATTTAAACCGTCTGGAGCTGCAGAAATCAGACAAGCTGGGTTAGAATTTGATAAGATGAGAAAAAGAATTATTCGACATCTAAACCAAAGATCTGAAATGTTATCAGGTATAAGCCATGATTTGAGAACACCATTAACAAGAATGAAATTGCAAACTGCATTTATAAAAAATAATGATATTTCTCAAAAATTAACAGCGGATATTGATGAAATGGAAAAAATGCTTAATGAATATCTGCAGTTTACTAGCTCATCATATAAAGAGAAAGATGAACTATTTAATCTAAGTGAATTAATAGATGCAGTTATTGAAAAATATGACAATAAGAATATATCCAAAAATATATCTCCAAGAGTTTATTTTAATGGAAGAAAAAATTTAATTAAAAGATGTATTAACAACCTGGTTGATAATTCAATAAAATATGCAGATAAAGTTAATATTGAGTTAACAAAAAAAAATTCAAATTTATTTATAAAAATTGACGATGATGGTCCTGGTATTCCAGAGAAAGAATATGAAAATGTATTCAAACCATTTTATAAAATTGACAAAAGCAGAGCAGACTCAAAATCAAGCGTAGGTCTTGGGCTATCAATCACTTCTGATATAATTCAGTCACATGGTGGAAATATTAAATTGGAAAGATCTTCTTTAAAAGGTTTAAGTGTTAAGATTTTTTTACCTGTTTAGATTTTTTCTTTTTTTTAGATATATTTTTGTTTAATTGTTTTTCAAGGTTTTCTACTCTTTTAGTCAAAATCTCAAACTCATCTTTACTGGTGAGTCTCATTTTAAAGACAATTTCATCTCTTTTTGATTTTAATATTGTTATTAATTCATTTGTTAAATCTTTTGAGGTTATTAATCCTTGCTCAAATAATTTGGTGAATTTATCGAGTATAAACTTTGAATTTTTCATATATTTATTTCATTTCATAATATATTTATCTTATTATTATTATTTATAATGTTCATTAACAATTTTGACCCAGTTGCATTTAAGATTTTTTCATATGGAGTACATTGGTATTCTTTATCATATATTGCTGGTATTTTAATAGGATGGTTTTTAGCAAAAAAATTATTCATTAAGGATATAAATATTAAAAGACAATTTGATGATTATTTAACTTATTTAATAATTGGATTAATTTTAGGAGGAAGAATTGGGTATATTTTATTTTATAACCCAATCTATTATTTAGAAAATATAACAGATGCTCTTAAAATTTGGCAGGGTGGGATGTCTTTTCATGGAGGTCTTATTGGAATTATTTTTTCGAGTTATTTATTTGCAAAAAAAAATAATATAAATATTTTTAAATATTTAGATATTGTCGCGTTAGGTGCGCCTATTGGTATTTTTTTTGGAAGAATATCAAATTTCATAAATTCTGAGCTTTATGGATATGAAACATCTGTACCATGGGCAGTTCAATTTATTAGAATTGACAATTTATATAGACACCCTTCGCAAATTTATGAGGCAACCTTAGAAGGCTTAATACTATTTATAATCATGTTATATTTTTGGAAAAAAAACTATTTAGAGAAAACAGGAAAAGTTTCTGCCATTTTCTTAATTTTTTATTCTTTTTTTAGATTCTTAGTTGAATTTTTTAGAGTGCCAGATGAACAATTAGGCTATGTAATATTTAATTTAACTATGGGTCAAATTATTAGCATAGTTTTTTTTATATTTGGCGTAGTAATAATATTTAATATAAATGATATTCAAAAAAAATCATAAGTTAGCGTTAGATAAATTTATCAATTACGCTCTCTATGACCAAAGAATAGGTTACTATATAAAAAGAAACCCTTTTGGGAAAAAGGGTGATTTCATAACTGCGCCTAATGTATCAAGACTTTTTTCAGAGATGTTAGCCATATGGATTATAAGCTTTTGGCAAAGCTTAGGATCTCCAAAAAAATTTAATTTGATTGAACTTGGGGCTGGAAGTGGTGAGATGATGAAAATTCTTATTGAAAGCTTCAAAAATTTTCCTTTTTTCTTTAATTCATGTAATCTAGTTATTTATGAAAGAAGTCCATACTTAATAAAAATTCAAAAAAAAAAATTAAAAAAAAATAAAATATTATGGATATCTAAGATCAATCAATTAAAAAAAAATCCTTGTATATTTATTGCAAATGAATTCTTCGACGCAATAGCAATAAGACAATTTTCAAAAAAAAAAAATTTTTGGTTTGAAAGATTTGTGTGCTTAAAAGATAAAAAAAAAGCTTTCTTTTTTGAAAAAAAAATTAATATTAATAAAATACAAAAAAAAATTAATCTTAAGATATTTCAAAATCAAAACTTTATTGAATATCCAGAGGATGGATTAAAATATTTAAGAAATATTTCTCAAATAATTAAAAAAAACAATGGAGGATTATTGCTAATTGATTATGGACACACTGACCAAAAAATGAAAGACACACTTCAAGCAGTTTCAAAACATAAATATGCCAATATTTTAGAGAATATTGGAGAAACAGATATTACTCATAACATTAATTTTGAATTATTTAAGAGATTTATTAATAAAATTGGTGGTTTGGAAAATTATTTAACAACTCAAAAAGAGTTTTTAACAAGACTGGGGATCAAGCAGCGTGCGGAGACGATATCAAAAAATCAAATTTTTTCTAAAAAGGTAGATATATATTATCGACTTATGAGACTTATTGATGAAAAGCAGATGGGTACTTTGTTCAAAGTAATGTTAGTAAAAAATAAAAAAAATAAATTTAAATTAGGATTTTCAGATTGATAGTTTCTAAAAAATTATTAAAAAAAAAAAAAATTTATCATCGATTTTTTAATAGAAATGGTGGTAAATCTAAAGGTATTTATAAAAGTTTAAATTGCGGGCCTGGATCTAATGATAACAAAAATAATATTAAAAATAACCTCAAAATTGTTAAAAACAAACTTCATAAGAGAGCAAAAGACATTTTTTTAAATCATCAAATTCACAGTAATAAATTTGTTTTTATTGATGACAAATTTGATTTTAATAAAAAAAAAAATTAAAGCAGACGCAATAATAACCAATCAAAAAAAACTTCCCATTGCAGTTTTAACTGCTGATTGTATTCCAATATTGCTATATGAAGAGAGGAAAAATATAATTGCTATAATTCATGCTGGATGGAAAGGTGCATTCAAAGATATAATAAAAAAAGTAATAAATTTCATGATAAAAAAAGGATGTAAATCTAAATTTATAACAGCTGCAATCGGTCCATGTATAAAAGTAAATCACTATAATGTGAAGGAAGATTTTCTAAAAAAATTCCTTAAAAAGGACAAAAAAAACAAAGTTTTTTTTAAAAGAAAAAAAGGAACAATTTATTTTAATTTAACAAATTATGTTAAAGCACAACTCAAATTAAATAAAATCCTAAATATTGACACCATAAACATTGATACTTTTGATAAAAAAAATAATTTTTTTAGTGCTAGGCGATCTTTAAGATTAAATCATGATGATTATGGTAGAAATATTTCAATAATTATGATTAATTAAAGTTTTCAATGAAACTATTAACTGGAAATAGCAATAAAGTTTTAAGTAAAAATATTGCTAAATATTTAAGAACAAAACTTGTCAATTCAAGTATCAAAAAATTTGCTGATGGGGAAATTTATGTTGAAATTAATGAAAATATAAGAGGAAATAGTATTTTTATTGTTCAATCTATTTCGACACCTGCAAATGACAACTTAATGGAATTACTGCTTTGTATAGATGCTCTCAAAAGATCCTCTGCAAAAAATATAACTGCTGTTATTCCTTATTTCGGATATGCAAGACAAGATAGAAAAGTTGTTCCAAGAACTTCTATATCGGCTAAATTGGTTTCAAATTTAATTACAAAAGCTGGTGCTGATAGAGTTGTAACTGTAGATTTGCATGCTGGTCAAATTCAAGGTTTTTTCGATATACCTGTAGACAATCTTTTTGCAACACCGATATTTGCAAGACACGCTAAAAAAAAAATTAAAAGTAAAAAAATTGTTTGTGTTGCTCCTGACGTAGGTGGAACTGAAAGGGCAAGAGCACTTGGAAAACTTCTTGGTGTTGGTCTAGCAATAATTGATAAAAGAAGACCTAAGCCTGGACAGTCAAAAGTAATGAATGTCATTGGTGATGTCAAAAATCAAACTTGCATTATTGTTGATGATATAATTGATTCAGGAGGTACTATTGTTAATGCTGCAAAAGCATTAAAAGCAAGAGGTGCTAAAGAAGTATATGTATATATTACACATGGTGTACTAAGTGGTGATGCTGTAAAAAAAATTAAAAATTCTGTAATAAAAAATTTGGTTATCACAGATACAATTGATAACGGTGAAAAAACAAGAAATGTTAGAAATATAGAAGTTTTACCAATTTCTGGCCTAATGGGTGAGGCAATAAAAAGAATATCAAATTCAACCTCTGTATCAGATTTATTTAAATAATTACCTTGATTATTTACAAACATGGGTTAAAAAATCCTTCTTTATGAATTCATTACAAGCAAACAGTAGAGATAATAAAACTAAAGGCGAATTAAACGCCATTAGAAATAAGGGCGAAGTTCCAGCAATAATTTATGGTGGGCAAGAAAAGAATGAAAATATCTCTATATCAAAAAAAGTTCTACGTTCCTCAATTGAAAAAGAAAACTTTTTATCAAGTATTATTACTTTAGATGTAAATGGAAAAACACAAAATGTTCTTCCAAGAGAAGTCGTATACGATGTATTATCAGATGAACCAATCCATGTTGATTTTTTAAGAATAGTTCCTGGTGCAAAGATTAGAATAGAGATTCCTGTTGAGTTTATAAATCATGAAAGCTCACCAGGTTTAAAACGAGGTGGAGTATTAAACATTGTAAGAAGAAAAGTTGAGCTTAAGTGTCCAAGCGAAAAAATTCCTGAAAAAATAACTATTAATCTTGATGGAGTAGATATTGGAGAAAGTTTTAAAATTTCATCAGTCAAATTAGACTCGGATGTAGTTCCAACCATTCAAGGAAGAGATTTTGTAATTGCAACTCTTGCAGCACCTACAGTAATGAAAGAACCAGAAAAACCAGCTGAAGCTGAAGCAACAGAGGGTGAAGGAGGCGCTGAAGGAGCTGAAGCTGCGGCAGATGGCGAGAAACCGGCGGCTGAAGGTGATAAAAAAGAAGGTGAAGAAAAAAAACCCGCTGAAGAAAAAAAATAATCTATTAAGTTGAAATTAAAACTCCAATAAAAAAATTATATGCTTTTATTTGTAGGTCTCGGTAATCCAACCCCCGATAGTGAAAATAATCGACATAATGTGGGATTTAAAATTATTGATGTAATAAATAAAAAGTTTGGGTTATCAAAACAAAAGCCAAAGTTTAAAGGACTCCTTACTACTGGTAACATTGCAGGTAATAAAGTTTATGCAATTAAACCATTAACTTTTATGAATAATTCAGGAATATGCATTAGGGAACTGCTTGAGTATTTCAAAATTGAAGCTGAAGATGTGGTGGTTTTTCATGATGACTTAGATGTTGAATTTGGAAAAATTAAAGCAAAATTTGGTGGTTCTGATGCTGGTCATAATGGAATAGCATCAATTGATAAATTTATTGGCAAAGATTATTCAAGAGTAAGGATTGGAATAGGAAAACCTAAAACAAAAATTGAGATAAGTGATTATGTTTTGCAAAATTTTGATGAGGAAGAACGTTCTGATATTGAGAAAATTTCAGATTATATAACTGAATCTATTCCCATGTTAATTAAAAAAGAATTGGATTTATTTTCAAGTACTATAAATAACAAAAAATGAGTTTTAAATGTGGAATTGTTGGTTTACCTAACGTGGGTAAGTCTACACTATTTAATGCTTTGACAAATTCAAATAAAGCTCAAGCTGCAAATTTTCCTTTTTGTACTATAGATCCAAATGAAGGAGTTGTTATTGTTCCAGATATAAGGTTGAATAATTTGGCTAAAATATCTAAATCAAAAAAATAATAAATACTACAATATCCTTTGTTGATATTGCTGGCTTGGTTGAGGGCGCATCTAAAGGTGAGGGTTTAGGTAATAAATTTTTATCTCATATAAGAGAGGTGGACGCTGTTATACATATGATACGATGTTTTGACTCTGATGATATTCAAAATGTAAATTCAAATGTTGATCCTATAAGAGATTTAGAAATAATAGAAACTGAAATGATGTTGTCAGATTTAGAGTCCATACAAAAAAGATTAGAAAAAAATAATAAGAAAAATATAGATGAGGAACAATTAAAATTATTGGAGATAGCTCTTGACTATATTGATAATAATAAAGATTTAGAAGATTTAAAAAATCAGTTTAATAATAAGCAATTAAAACAAAGTGGGTTGTTAAGTGTTAAGCCTAAAATCTATGTATGTAATGTGGATGAGCAAAGTGTAAAAAATGGCAATAAATACACAAAAAACTTCATATCAAAATATAAAGAGAATAACACACTAATTGTTTCAGCTGACATAGAAAACCAAATTAATGAATTTGATAACCAAGAAAGAAAAAAATATATGGATATGATTGGGCTAAGTAAGACCGGTTTAGACCATTTAATTCAAAAAGGATATCAAATTCTTGAATTAGATACCTACTTTACATCTGGTCCAGAAGAAACAAGGGCATGGACCATTAAAAAAAATTGTACTGCTCCAAAGGCTGCTGGAGAAATACACACTGATTTTGAAAAAGGTTTTATAAGAGCTGAAACAGTTTCTTATGAAGATTTTATTGCAAATAATGGGTGGGTTAATTCGAAAACAAACGGAAAAATGAGATTGGAAGGAAAAGATTATATTGTAAAAGATGGAGATGTACTAAACTTTCGTTTCAATACGTGACCATATTTTTTTCATGCTGAAATAAACTAATATTGTTAATATAATTAAGTAAACGATTGCCTTAAAACCCATCTGATGTCTAGACTCTAAGTGAGGTTCAGCTGCCCACATCAAAAATGTAGTCACATCTTTTGACATCTGTTCAACTGATGCTTTTGTTCCATCTCCATACTCGATAAGGTCATCAGAGAGAGGTGCTGCCATCTTAATTTTATTACCATACATATATTTATTATAATAAACACCATCATCTAAATTCACTCCTATAGGGGGTTCGTCGTATCCTTGTAATAATGAGTAAATATAATCAACCCCTCCTCCTCTTGCTTTAACCAAAACAGACATATCAGGTGGATATGCTCCACCATTTGCCGCTTGGGCAGCTTTAACATTTTCATATGGCATAACAAATTTATCAGATAGTTTTCCAGGTCTATTAAACATTTCACCATCAGCATTTGGACCGTCCATAACCTCAAATGAGGCCGCTATTACTTTTGCTTCTGCTTCACTAAATTCTGGTCCTCCTTTTTCAGCTAAATTTCTATAGCTTAAATATTTCATTGAATGACAAGATGCACAAACCTCTGTGTATACTTGGTACCCTCTTTGCAATGCAGATCTATCAAATTTTCCAAAAACTCCTTTAAAACTCCAATCAGTTTTTAAATATTCAATTTTTTCAGCAGAAAAAGAGTTAGTGCTTAAAATAAAAAATAAAATTGTTGCTAAAAGTTTAATTGAAGTTTTCACCTTACTTTACTAAACTTTCTTTGTTTTTTGCTGTTGCCATGCTGGTCATTCCTCCCATTACAGGTTCTGTAATGCTTAGTGGAACCGGTAATGTTTTTTCTTTAAATCCTAAAACTGGCAAAATTATTAAAAAATGTAAAAAATAATATGCTGTAGCCACTCTAGCTATTAACAAATACAATCCTTCTGCAGGCATTGCTCCCACATACCCTAGAATTAAAACATCTGCGACTAAGATCCAATAAAATTGTCTATATAAAGGTCTAAACACAGCTGACCTAATCTTTGAAGTGTCAAGCCATGGCAGAGCCGCCAAAATAAAAATAGCCGACAGCATTGCAATTACACCCAAAAGTTTATCTGGAACTGATCTTAGTATTGCGTAAAAAGGCAACAAATACCATTCTGGAACAATGTGAGCAGGAGTTACTAACGGATCTGCTTCAATATAATTATCAGCATGTCCTAAAATGTTGGGTGAATAAAAAACAAAAAAAGCGAAAACAATCATAAACATTAACAAAGCAAAACCATCTTTAATTACAATGTATGGATGAAATGGAACTGTGTCCTTAGAAGGTTTTTTTATATCTATTCCTACAGGGTTATTGTTTCCAGGAACGTGTAATGCCCAAATATGCAAAACAACCAAACCTAAAATTAAAAATGGGATTAAATAATGTAGTGTAAAAAATCTTGTAAGTGTTGGGTTGTCTACTGAATAACCGCCCCACAACCATGTAACTATGCCTTCTCCTACTAATGGAATTGCACTAAATAAATTTGTTATTACGGTTGCTCCCCAAAAACTCATTTGTCCCCATGGCAAAACATAGCCCATGAAAGCAGCAGCCATCATCAACAAATAAATTATAATTCCAATGATCCAAATAATTTCCCTAGGCGATTTATAAGACCCATAAAATAATGAACGAAAAATATGAATATACACTGCTAAGAAAAACATTGATGCTCCATTTGCATGTATATATCTAATTAACCAACCATAATTGACGTCTCTCATTATGTGCTCGACACTTTCAAACGCCATATCGGCATGCGCAATGTAATGCATAGCTAGCACTAATCCTGTTACAATTTGTGTAATTAAACAAAAAGTTAAAATTCCACCAAATGTCCACCAATAATTTAAATTTTTAGGTGTTGGATAATCAGTTAAATGATTGGCAAGGGTTAATAAAGGTAAACGATCGTTAAACCATTTTCCAAATTTTGATTTCGGGGTGTAATCATGCTCACTCATAAAAATTACCCAATTTTAATTGTGTTAGCGTTTACAAATTCGTATTTAGGAATTTCCATATTAGTTGGCGCAGGACCTTTTCTAATTCTACCTGAAGTGTCATAATGAGATCCATGACATGGGCAAAACCATCCATTGTAATCTCCTTTTTGATCTAGAGGGACACATCCCAAATGCGTACAAACCCCGAGCATGACTAGCCATTCAGGATCTCTGGCTCTATCTTCATCTTTTTGTGGGTCTTTTAAATTTTCTAATTTTACAGATCTTGCTTCGGTTATTTCCTCTGGAGTTCTTCTTCTTATAAAAACTGGTTTTCCTCTCCATAATACAGTTATAGTTTTTCCTGGAGATACTGCACTAACATCTACCTCTGTGCTAGCCAGTGCTTTTACGGAAGCATCTGGGTTCATTTGATCGATCATAGGCCATATTGTGGCGCCCACACCGACCGCTCCTACTGCATAGGTTGCAGTAAATAAAAAATCTCTTCTTTCAGTTTTTTTTTCTGACATTAATATTTTTAATTAAATATACTTAATTTAGTTTTAATCTACTTAAATATATGAATTCATATAATATAAAATAGTAAATTTACTACTGAAAGAATGACACATAATTTAACATATCAAGGGCCCAAAATTGCTTTATTTGAACCAGATATACCTCAAAATACAGCGGCAATAATAAGAACTTGCGCATGTTTGGGTGCTAAATTAGAAATAATAGAGCCCTGTGGATTTTTATTAAGTGACAAAAGATTTAAGAGAGTGGTAATGGATTATATGAATGAAAAAGAAATCAGATTTTACCAAAGTTCAGACCATTTTTTTGAGGCTAAAAAAAATAATAGAATCATACTGATGACCACTAAAGCATCTATATCATATACTAAATTCAAATTTAACAAAAATGATACAATTTTGTTTGGAAGAGAAAGCGCAGGAGTGCCAGAGACTGTTCATAAAATTATCAAAAATAGATTAAAAATACCCATGAAAAAAAATATGCGTTCACTTAACATTGCTTCATCAGTTGCAATCATATTGGCAGAAAGTTTAAAACAAACTAAACTAATTTAAAATGTATTCAGAAATAAATAAAGATTTAACAAGTAATTGGTTTAGATTGTTACAAAAAGCAATTTGTTACGATATAAGTACGTTAGAGGGTAATAAAATAAATTTCAAATCAACAACTTGGAAAAGAAATAAAAAAAAAGATGAAGGAGGTGGGGAATATAGAATATTAAGTAATGGAAAAGTATTTGATAAAGTTGGTGTTAATTTTTCAAAAGTATATGGAAAATTTCCTGAACAATTCAAAAAAAATATTCCTGGCACTAAAAAAGATTCAAGATTTTGGGCTTCTGGTATTTCTGTGGTAATGCATATGAAAAATCCCTTAATTCCTGCAATGCATTTTAATACGAGATACATTTGTACTACTCAATCGTGGTTTGGAGGTGGTATAGATATAACTCCATCGAAAAAAGATTATGTTGAAAAAAAAAAATTTCATAAAACTTTAAGATCAATGTGTAACAGGCATGATAAAAATTATTATAAAAAATATAAAAAATGGTGTGACCAATATTTTTATTTGCCTCACCATAAGGAGCCTAGGGGGATAGGTGGAATTTTTTTGACTACAAAAAAGACAATTTTGAAAAAGATTTTGCATTTGTTAGAGATTTAGGTATCACCTTTCAGGAAATATTTAATCAAATAATTAAAAAAAAAATTAAAAAAAAATGGACAATCAAAGATAAAGAATCTCAATATATTAAAAGAGGAAGGTATGCAGAATTTAATCTTCTTTATGACAGAGGAACAAAATTTGGATTACAAACCGGCGGAAATGTTGAGGCAATTTTAATGTCACTTCCGCCTTTAGCTAAATGGAATTAAAATGGATAAAGAACCAATTACACTGAACTGTTTTAGAAAACTTAAAGAAGAACTAATTTTTTTGAAAGAAAAAAAAAGACCAGAAATTATTTCAGCTATTTCTGAAGCAAGATCTCATGGTGATCTTAAAGAAAATGCTGAGTATCATGCTGCAAAAGAAGAACAATCACATAATGAGGGAAGAATTGCAGAGGTAAATGATATAATTGCCAGAGCAAATGTGATTGACGTTACAAAGATTAACAATGAGGGTAAGGTTATTTTCGGATCAACGGTATTTTTAGAAAATTTAGATACAGGTGAAAAAATAAATTACAAAATTGTTTGTAAAAATGAAGCAGATATAAAACAAAAACTTATTTATTTTAAATCACCTATTGGAAAAGGACTGATTGGAAAAATTAAGAACGACTTAGTAGAAATAAATACTCCAGCAGGTATTAAAAATTTTGAAATTAAAGATGTGCAGTATATTTAATTACCCACAATTTTACTAATTTGCTTATCTGATAGATTAAAGTTATTATCAACCCATTGTTCTTCGATCATTTTGAGTTTAATTCCCAAAATTTTTCCCTCTGGAATATTATATTTAGACATCAAAATTTTAGCATTAATGGGCATGACTGGCACAACTTTAGAATTAAAATTATCCAAAAAATTTATTAATTTTTTGTCAATTTTTTTTGAAACAAATAATTTATAGCTAATCGCATCTACAACTGCTTCTTTACCTTTATAATAAAAAAATTTATTTAAATTTTTTTCTGTAAATGGAGTTGGGCTAAATTTACCATTTATTATATCATTAATATTTTTTAATCTTTTTTGTTCTTTCTTGGAAATGTTAAACTTATAAATAAAAAAATCCATATTATCTGAGCTATCTATAATTAATAGAGATAATAAAAAAATTATATCACACTCATTTATTTTAGTTTTAGCAAATAAATTTAGATTTTTAAAAATTTTTATATTCTTTATTTGAGGAAAAATAATTTCAATTAATTCAGTAGAATGTCTATCATTAGAAAGTTGTTCTAAAACTTTAGATTTAATAAGTTTTTTAAGTTCATCGAATATTCTATCTTTAGATAAATTTGAGATACCATTTAAATTTTTTTTTATAATTCTTAATATTGCTTGATCATGTTTTTGAGACGAATATTTTAAAAAAAATCTTATATAACGAAGTATTCTTAAGTAATCTTCCTGAATTCTTTTTTCTGGACTTCCAATAAATCTAATTAATCCCTCTTCTAAATCTTTCTTCCCATTAAAAGGATCAAATAAATTACCATTAATATCTGCATAAATTGAATTAATTGAAAAATCTCTTCTTGCGGCATCTTTTTTCCAATCATTTGAAAATTTTACTTCAGCATATCTTCCATCATTTTTTATATCTTCTCTTAAACTAGTTATTTCAAATTTGTAATCATCAACTACAGCTGTTATGGTTCCATGCTCAATACCTGTCTCATAAAAATTTAAACTATTTTTATTTAATGCAGAAATAACTTCTTTAGGATTTAAATTGGTTGCTAAATCAATATCGTCTACTTTTTCTTTTTTAATTATTTTTCTTATACATCCACCTACATATCTTATTTCACTTGAGTCTGAATGATTGTTTATCGCGTTAAAGATTTTTTTAACCGGAGTATTAAAACTTAAATCTTTAATAGCTTGTGAAATATAATTATGATTATTGCTGCGAAAAAAAATTTTATTTAAAAATTTATTCATATTATGGCTGGGGCGCTAGGATTCGAACCTAGGATGCAGGTACCAAAAACCCGTGCCTTACCACTTGGCTACGCCCCAATATTATTATATTCGTATAGCACAAAAAAACTAAATTTATATAGTTTTTGCTGTCTTACACCAATATTTAGTAAAATGTTTTTTTACTTTTTTTTCAGC
>MDTG01151504.1_pt1 | contig 14919 bp, 12 predicted proteins | sample 811421 | NCBI WGS metagenome assembly MDTG01 (sample SAMN05326645, study PRJNA326480) | marine metagenome | isolation source: seawater | place: Pacific Ocean: South East | collected 2011
CTCTTCTATTATTGCACTTGCGATTGATTCTCTATTATTATCTACTTCTGTATCTATTTTGATAACCATTTTTTCGTCTGCCGTATAATCGGTTGTCTGAATAATGGGTGTTATCTTAGGTACACAAGTAGTTGTAGTCATGTTTGCGACGTTATTACTGATATTAATTGTGGTTTCCATTTTTGATTTTTGCATGCAGGTATAGCTATAGGTTGTTATTTTACTTGTATGCATTAATACAACAGAAATGGTTTCATTTTTTTTTAATCTATCTAGTGTTCGTATAGGTCTGTACATTCTATCTTTTTTTTGTAAACTTAAAAACATAGAAATGGTTTCATTTTTTTAATCTATGTAGTGTTCGTATATGTATTGGTACATGTACATTACTTCCAAAATGGTCCTGATTCTAAAACTATGTTTTCTTCACCGTGTACATGTACCATAGCTTGGTGCAACAAAGTAATCTCTTCTGGTGAGAGTTTGTAACAACCACCAGGTGTAATAAGACATTTACGATTCCATCTAACCTGTTTAATTTTACTGTTATCTTTTGTACTAGATAATGCATCTTCTTCAAGAGGAATACAGAAACCACCTTCGGCTCGATCTAACATGCGAATAGTATTCCATTCGGGTTCTTTTTTATTGTTATAGAAAGAACATATATCATTATAATTTACAGTATCAATATTTACTCTAATATGCACCATATGTTATTTGTTATGTATATATAATTATACGACACTAACTGTTTATATCAGTTCGTTATATACATTTTACCAATCAAATGTAAACCCATATGTGGTCGGTGGTGTGGATGATGTTATCTATTTAACGAGATCTTAAACTTCAAGTATAAAAGGGTATTTTAAATAAAAATGAATGAACGTACCTGTTATTTAGTATCCGTTAGTAATATAATTAATTTAAAATATATGGGAATACGTAATCTAAATAAATTAATAAAAAAAAAATGCTCAAATACAATACATAAAAATACACTTAGTGAATTATCAAATAAAATAATTGTTGTAGATATTAGTGTTTATATATTTAAATTTTCAATCGATAATGGTTTAATAGATAATATGTACATTATGTTGTCTTTATTTAAAAAATATAATATAATTCCGTTATTTATTTTTGATGGTAAACGTCCAGAGGAAAAAAAAGATTTATTGCTTCAACGAAGAGAAGAAAGAGCTAGGATGAAACAGAAATATGATGATTTGAAATGTAAGCTTGATAGCTGCGATAGTGATAGCGATGTTAATAAGGAGGAAATACTTAACAATATGCAAACGTTAAACAAGAAATTGGTTGTCATAACGAAAAATGATTTTAATAATGTAAAACGGCTAATAAATGCGTTTGGGTATACGTATTATGAGGCGCCAACAGAGGCTGATGAATTGTGTTCTTATTTGTGTCTAACAGGACACGCCTGGGCATGCTTAAGCGAAGATATGGATATGTTTGTTTATGGGTGTCCAAGAGTAATAAGATGCTTGAACATAATGGAGAATTCTGCGGTGCTGTATAATACAGAACAATTAGTAAAATGTTTGAATTTGAATCAAGAAGAGTTACGTTGTATTTGTGTTTTATCAGGTACTGACTATAACATAGACAAGAATTGTGATTTATACAAAAGTATAGAATTGATGGAAAAATTTAAAAATGTCACCAAATGTCAAGATGAAGATGAAGATGAAGATGAAGTAGACGACTTTTATAGTTGGGTTCATAAAAATACTGATTATATAGACGACTTGCAACAAATAAATAAAATAAATCATATGTTTGAGTATGACTATTTAAAGGATAAACTAGAATTTGAGAATTACAATACGGTTAGTAATTATGAAATAAATACTCTTGAAGTGCAACATTTACTCTCTCAGGTAGGATTTATATTTGCATAATTATAACAGAAATATGATATTACATCTTACATAAAATAAAAATTTAAAAAGAAAATTTTCAAAATAAAAATAAAAATAAAATAAATACTATAGTTTGCATAATAATATTATTTTTTTCGTAATTAAGTTAAAAAAAAAATAATGTAAATATGATAGGGATGGATTTAAACAAAAATAAATATTCACTAAAAACTTTGAAGGAAAACATTTATTTATTAAATTTAGTGGATATTCTCAGGACACAGAGATTGACCGCCAGATTTGCAGTTCATTACATATTAAATAACATTTATCAACTCAAAAAAGAAGAACAAGAGATTACTATGGAAGATGTAATTAAATACCAACCACATATAACTATTACATCACTTATTAATGAACAAATTTTATACGAATCGGGCGCAGATAGTCTAGAAGATTTTGAAGAGATATCAAAAAAATAATTATATCCATTCAAGGATGGTGTCATTCATATTGATTGGCTGTCCAGATGCGAATTGAGGTATTTGGGTGTGATTAGATTTTTTTAATTTGTCACGCATCTGTTGTAAAAGTGATGACCATGATAATTTTTGGTTAGTATTATTGGAATTGTTATTGGAATTGTTATTGGAATCGTTTTCTTCAAGAGTAGTTAAAAATGCCCATGTCATAGCCCCTCTCCAGGTACCATCTATGTAGCTATCAGAGCTAGTAGTACTATCTGAGCACCCACTTATCATAATGACCTGCCCTTTTGTTTCTTCGCATGCATTATTTTCCGTATGACTATTATAATTTTCACTATCATAGTAGTTATACTTCAAATCAGCAATAGTTCCACTATGACAACAATCCATAAGTAAAAACAAAGTAACACCAGATTTCAAATGCTTATCAATAATATCTTTGATCTCATCATCCGAAACGTATTCTAAGTTAGATGAGACTAATACCTCATCCTGGTTATCTTTCTCGTCGTTATTTTTATCATCCATGTAACTACCATGTCCGCTATAAGAAAAAAAACATACATCACCTGTTTTGGATGAATCTAGCATAGTAATCAACTGATTTATAATATTATTTTTGGTTGGTTTGTCCGCAGAGGTGTTTTCGTCAGTAAGTATTTTAATTTCATCGAAAGATTTTGAAATACGATTATTTAAGTAATTTGCATCATTAATACAACCGTATAAAGTATAATTAGTATTTAAATAATTAATACCAACAAGTAAAGCTCTTTTTTTGTTTGGTACTTGGTAATTATTCTCGATCGCTTGTATTTGTTCTTGTAACCATACCTTAAGTTTTTGAATAATTTGTTTGTATTTGTTATTAATTAACTGGATTAGTATGTTTTTTATTTGGACGTTATAACGGTACTTAGCACGTATGAATTTACTTACTCTTCTGTATTTATTAATAACTTGTTTGACAGTATTAATATACTGGGTGTATACATTAACTATTTCTTGCATTTTTGTCACCATTTATGTAGTATACAAATATATTAATAAATGCCAATAAAATTAGTGATGATATTAGTGATAATAATATTTTTTTGTTTTTAAAAATATTATTTATTTATTCTTTTTGTTATTTGGGTTTTTATTTGTTTATTTGGTTGTTTATTTATTTACTTAAACAGTAGTTGCGGCAGCAGCGGCAGCAGCAGAAGCCTTCTCGAAGTGAGGAGACATGAATCTTTGAAGGTTGAAGTAGGTTAGCTCATCGGTTGTCTTCAACTTCAATAGTTGGGCAAGCTTGGAGTCAGCGTTAATCTTTCTTCCATTTGAGGAATCTTGAAGATTGTTACTGCGGATATACTTGTTGATATCTCTGGTGACTTCAGTTCTTGCCATTTCACTTCCTACTGGCTTGTTAAGAAACTTTGCCAATTCATCAGAAATCTTAGTGGGCTTAACAAAACCAGAAGGGGCTCTGTTTCCTGCCTTTCTCTTTTTCTTGGAAGATAGTTTTTGTGCGGTCTTCAATTCACGAGTCCACTTCTTCTCAAGAACTCTGTACTCACTCTTCAAAGCAGAAATCATACTGTTCAACTGTTGAAGCTTGGCAAGGAATTCGTTGGAAGCATCTACCAAACTATCTGTGGTAGTTTCAGCTTCATCAACTTGGATGATAGTGTTTTCAGTCTTGACCTCAACCTTAGTTTCAGTCTTTGCTGGCTTAACTGCGGTTTCTTGTTTAACAGCGGTCTTTGCCTTCTTTACTACTTTTGCCTCAACAGGGGCAGATGTGGATGCGGGGGTGGTTGCAGCTTTTGTCGTCTTGGTTGTTCTAGCCATCTTATTATACTATAGCTAAACAAGAACTTTTTAAGCAGTTTAACGCAATTATATATATTATTTATGACTTACTATGTATTGTTTCTAAATATTTGAGATTCATATTTGGCACGCAAAAAATTAACTATAATTAACGGACTCATATAGCCAAGGTAAAGATAATGCGGCTTCCTGATTGACTAGAGTAAGGGCTGACAAAATATATAATGCTCCTAAATTTTTGCTGGAATTATTAATTCCATTATATACCATTCGTTCCATACAGTTCATTATTTGTAATTTCATAATAATATCTGATGTGTTGGAATTTTGTAATTGGACTGTATTAATATCATAGAATGGGTTGCCGACAGGGGGGCAGATTTGTCTGCGTGTTTCAATAGTGATTTGCGATCGATAACCCCAAATATCAATTAATTCTCTTGTAAATTTAATACACTCGCCTCGAGATAAAGATAAAAACCATAAATAATTAGTATAATTTCCTAATTCATCTATAGCTTGAAATAGATTTATACATCTGTGTTCTAACTGTTCCGATGCAGAGAGTGATGCTGTTAAATCTTTGTTATCATCTTCTAATGAAATATCGACTTTTATATTATAAATGTTTTTTGCTATTTTAAATATCGATTTCATATTATCCAAGGTTTTTTTAGGAATTTCATTACGATTATAAGGGTTTAATACAACTCCTTTGGATTTAGATACTTTACTGTGGTTATATAATGATTTTAAAGAGCAACCATATACAAAACCGTCCAAACACTTGAAACTAATAAAGTCATGAAGAATAATTTCTTCTATTGGTTCTAAAGACACGAAATCGGCGGGGTTATTGCAAATAGAACGTTGTTTCCATGCTGGTCCATGCATAGAGTTGTACTTGCGTTGTAATTTACCTCTGAATGTCTTTTGAAGATTAATTATAAATCTGGATAGATACAGATAAGTGTAAATACGTGCGAATATTTCTTCCTTGTTACCCGTAGTTTTAAGGTTGTAATTAGCTAAAAATCCCTTTAATTGCTTTATATTGAAGTTATATTCCAATAATAAATTATAATTATTTGTGTCTGGAATAGTAATATCATCGTCATTAATTTTATTTTTAGTTTTTTTTAATGTGTAACTATTTTTTACATTTTTGGTATAATAGGTAATAAAACTATCTAAATCTGACTTCTTCATAACCCTATTTTCCCTGTTATTATATTTAGTTTCGCAATAATTCATTTTGTATATATTATACCAAGAAATATTTAATATATATTTATTATTATATTTTACATCTAATATTACCGTTACTATTTAGGTAACAAAAATAATATGTGTGTTTTATGTTAATTAACGCATCGTTTTTACTTTTACTTTTATTTTTTATTCAGTTTTATTTAATTTTATATTCAGTTTTATTTAATTTTTTATTCAGATTTATTTAATTTTTTATTCAGTTTTATTTTATTTTTTTTATTATCGCGATACACTTTTCTGTATACGAATCTTTTTGGGAAGTAAAATTAATATTGATAAATTTGTTTATTCATCTGTCCAACTATATATTCGGTGGTCAAACCTTGAATATACGTACTTTGAATTAGTCTACAATATCTACGTTATAATATACGTTAACTAAGATATAATATTAATAAAAAAGAAGTAAAAAATACGTGTAAAATAAGTGTAAATTAATTATGAGTGTTTAATACAAATGTTATTATTTTAGATAACAAATAAAAAAAAAATGATTTAAAGATGAGACCATAGTATATATCATAAGAATAAAAGAATGACAACAAACGCAATCATCGACGGAACACAAATTGATACTTCAGTATTTTCATACTCTCAACCTAAGGCACATTCCTCAGGTGGAAAAGTTGTAAATCTGTATAATAAAAACTCTAGAGAATCCCTTACTATTTCTACACCACTATTATTGACATGGGGTGCTCAAGAAAGTAAGGATCAACAAGGTAATCCTCTAGGTAAGTGGACTATGTCTTTACAGTTCCCAAGTAAAGATTATCCTAATCAAGCAGGTGAACAATTCTTGGAATCTATGAAGCAACTAGAAATGAAGGTAAAACAAGATGCTATGGCACATTCAAAGGAATGGTTTGGTAAGAGCATTACTAGTTCAGAGGTTATGGATGAGAAATTTAATGTCATGCTAAGATATCCTAAAATCAAAGGTACATTAGAACCAGATTATGACAGAGCACCTACTATGACAGTAAAACTTCCTTGCTGGAGTGGTGTATGGAAGTCTGAGATTTACGATGAAGAAGGTGAACCATTATATGTGAATGGTAAGACAAACAGTCATCTAAATCCTCTAGAGTTCCTGACATCAAAATCACAGGTAATTACACTCATACAGTGTGGGGGTCTATGGTTTGTAAATGGTAAAGTATCTATTACATGGAACCTAAAGCAAGCTATGGTAAAAAGACCTGCTAGTTCTTTAGCTGGTAAGTGTTTATTGAGACCTAATACCGAAGATATGAACAAACTAAAAACTTCAGAAGTAGTTGAAGAAACAGTCAACCAAGAAGTTAGTGAAGTTGCTACCACAGTAGTAGAAGATAGCGAAGATGAAGAAGAAGCTGAGGAAGAAGAAGAGGTGACAAGAGAACCTGAACCAGTAAAAGAGCCAGAGCCAGAACCAGTTGTAGAGAAGAAAAAGAAGATTCTCAAGAAAAAAGCACCAGTAGCTAAAAAGTAAATTAAGATTTAAATAAAGTAGTAATAAATTAATAATTAATAAAAAATAAAATAAATATCAATATTTATTTTTTATATGAAACCATTTATTTTTTCATATAAAATTATGTCAACATTCTAACGTCAATATTATTTTTATTATTTTTATTAATTAATATTCAAATACTTATATGGGTTAATGATTAATTATAATGGTTATATAGTATTTAATTATACTGGTAATATAGTATTTAATTATTAAACCAAATTTATTTTCACAATAAGGTCTGCCGTTTCTGTCACATCGTATATATCATCTTTTATTTTAGTTAACCCTTTATTTTTTACTCTATAATATTGCTCAGGTTTCATATAGAGTTCACTTACAGGTATCTGTATACTTCTTTTACTTAGCTTTATTTCAACGCATTCATTTTTTAAAATCATATTAGCGATCTCATTTGAATTAATATAAAGCTCATAGTATATATTATTATCATCATCAAACCATATATGCTTCGGTAATTCAGGTTCGCAAATAACTATAATATCACATCCCGAGTTGTCAAAATAGAGTTCGTTATGCCATAATGGTACTAGGAATAATTTATCATCAACATACAGCTTGTACAAATTATGTTCAATCATATCTTCTAAGCTTGGATTTAATTTATAAACACTTACTTCATCGTATTTTTTCACTACTATATTTCTTATGTCATTTAGTAGTTCAACAGAAATGTGTAGTATGTTTCTGTTAGCTGACAGAAAATCGTATATATGAATAGTGGCATCTTTACTAATATTATCAAATAATTTACTAGACACCTTCTGACACCCAGTAACAATCTCTTTTACTATATTTAATATCATTTCATCGTAAGATCCACTAAATATATTTTGAACAAACCCTTGCAATATATCTGTATAAATATCGCTAGGTGTGCGTTTATTATTATTGTTATCATTATTAGCGTTATTTTTTGGACTATCATTATTTCGGTCCCTCTTTTTATGATGTTTTATTTCGCCATCAAGAAAAATATATGCATCTTTTATTTTTTGAAAATACTCGTTTGACTCAGGTGTATTGTTATTTTTATCTGGGTGGTATTTCAAAGCCAATTTATGATATCTTTTTTTCAAAAAATCTTCGTCTATATTTTCAAATACATAAGGCGACGCTTTATCATAATCTATTTCTAATAATTGGAATGCTTCAGTATAATTCATACATGTATTACGAAACATTATTTAAATCTTTATTAAATTACTATTGAATTACTATTGAATTATATTTTGTTGTGCAAATAAAATATAATTATATACTATATAAATGACAATAAGGACTAGTGCTATTTTCTACAGACGTGGTCTTCCGAATTCATACAACAATTTTGCCCATATTGCACAGACAAATAATACTGTTGTTGTTCCTATGTATAAATACATGAAAGGATACAATTTTTATAACCGTATGCCAGTAAGTACCCGTTTGCTTACCTACCGTGGTGCTCTATACCCATGGAATAATTAGAATTATATATTTATCCTATACAACGTAACATATAAGTTAATACAGAACTATAAATATATATTTTTACCTTTTATTTTTATAGTATAAAATAGATACTACAACAGAAAAGTGTGCGTTGATATTCCTACCAAAGAAAAAAACGGCATAACTTTTATAACACAAACTTCCAGTATAACGTAAAAAAAAATGAAACAAAATGAAACAATCTGATTTAGAATACAATTATTAGATTATTAGAGTACTTGGTTAACAAAACAACAAAACAACAAAACAACAAAACAAAATGAACTTGTTTATCTTATCGCTATGCCAAAAAGAAATCGCGGAGTTTATGATGGACAAACACGTGAGTAAAATATTATTAGAAGCAGTACAGATGTTATGCTCTAGTAGACGAATCTTGATGCCAGACGACGACGATGTGAACCAGAAATTGTATAAATTAGCGCACAAAAATCATCCAGTTACTATTTGGTGCAGAACTTCCAGAGCCAATTTTGAGTGGACGTTGGATTTGATTGACTGTCTACATAAAGAATGGAAATACAGATACAAACATCCTGAATCCAAGACACATAAAGCGTATGTAATGGCAGCTTATCTTAGACAGAACGTACCGCCTTCAGATAGGTTCGCAGAGACAGGATTAACACGCTTCGCATTAGCTATGCCTGATGATTACAAGACAGACGACCCTATAGTGTCGTATCGCAACTATTACATGTCTGTACCCAAGCAACAGATCGCCACATGGAACAAAGGACGAAGTAAACCTGAATGGTATAAAATCAAAAAAATGACACCATATTTGTAATGTATAACATATAATATTTACAATTCGTATACTATTTTAATAATGTTAAGTATATAATTTTCTAAATGATAAATAGGTCTATAATTATTGTTGTAATATTTAAAAAATTCGTACGATTTTTTTATTGTTTTGCTCATTTTTTGATTGTCTAATAACCCTTTACTTTCTAGGTCGTTAATAATATACCAGATGCTCTCTGAGACATTTATGTCGTATATGAATAAATCATACAACACGTCACGCAGTTGATAAAAGCACATATCTTCATAGTTGGTAATATTATTTATAATTTTATCGCATATTATCTTGTGTGGCATCATAATATTATGGTTGTGTTTTACTACTAACCCTTTCATATTTGTGATGTCCTTTGCATTTGTGTTTTTTATTGGGCATGTTCTGTCTTTTTTTAAGCATTTGTTGTAATTTGTAATGGTTGGTCTAGCAACAGATATTATTTTACAACAATTAATTATATTTTCTGGTATAAAACTTATTTCAGATGTTAGAATAATGAACTTTAATTGTATTCCTAAAGAATAGTTGTTTTGCATGTAACTATAAAAACATTCTAATAACTCGCTGGGAATTAGATTGAAGAATTTACATACAATAAACCCTATTCTGTCTTTTTTTGCTGAAATGCTATCGATTATATGTGAAAAAATATCATTCCATAATAATTTTGAATTGCACCCCAGTAATGACATATCTATCTCATAATGGATATCGCTTATTTTTACAAAATAGTTGTTCTTTTGAAATATCACGCATATTTTTTTTTCATATTTTAGGCTGCTTGGACTGTACCTAGATATCAACTTTAGCATTTGACTATACTTACCAACACCGTTCGGACCATAAAATATTAAATTGCTAACTTCAGCGATATTTGATGGAAAGTTATTGAACGTATCTAGTAGTTTTGGATGTAAGTTATTCTTATCGACACTATTAATATATTCATCAAAATGGGTTTCCATTAGTTTCATAATTACACTATGTTAGATATAATATTCTTTGTTTAAATTTATTATTTTAATTAATATGAATGATACACAACGAATAGTATATGAAATATAATATTTGAATAATATTTGAATAATATTTGAATAATATTTGAATAATATTTGAATAATATTTCTGTTTACTGAGTGTTGTCTGTATATCTGTATATCTGTATGTATATGGGTATGTATATGGGTATGTATATGGGTATGTATGTATGTATGTATATACGTATGTATTTATATGTGTCTACCTATATCTAGGTAAGTTATTTTTGGATTAAAAAATATCTATATATAACATAATGACGGATAATACCAAATATGGTAATTTCGCTTTGAATAACGTAACAACAGGCGTAAATAACACAGCTGTAGGTAGTAATGCTGAATTGTCTAATATGACTGGTAATAATAATACTTTTGTTGGGGCTGGTTCTGGTTTGAATACAACAAGCGATATGAATACAGGTATAGGTTCTTCTGCTCTTGGGTTGAATACAACAGGTACAAATAATACTTCAGTAGGTGCAGGTACTCTGTATAAAAATACTACAGGGTACGATAATACTGCTTTGGGTAAAGAAAGTTTAGTTAATAATACTACTGGATTTCAGAATGTTGCTGTAGGTTCTAATGCGTTATTGACTAATATTTCAGGTAATTTAAGTACTGCTGTAGGATTCAACGCTTTATACAGTAATGATGCATCTTATAATACTGCGGTAGGGTGTAATGCGTTATATGCTAATACTACTGGGTACGATAATGTTGCTGTAGGTATTGATGCATTAGTAAGGAATACAACTGGTAATGTTAATACTGCTCTAGGAAATTTCAGTTTATATAATAATACTAGTGGCTATACTAACGTAGCTTTAGGTGCCTTCTCACTATATAGCAATACTACTGGTTTTACGAATACAGGAGTAGGAGGTTACGCTTTATATACTAACACTACTGGGTATGATAATACTGCTGTGGGACAGAGTTCGTTATATAATAACACTACTGGTATACAGAATACCGCTTTAGGAACGGTTGCTTTAGCAAATAACACCACAGGTAGTTTTAGTGTTGCTGTAGGATTTAATTCGTTAAGATTAAATAATACTGGCGGTTATAATGTCGCTGTAGGTTATGCAACATTATATAGTAACACAACAGGTTCTGCTAATGTAGGCTTAGGATTTGAATCATTATTATATAACACAACAGGTGCATTTAATACTGGTATAGGATATGGTGCGTCTATACTTAATACTACTGGTGGTGGAAATGCTGCCCTAGGTTGTTATACGTTATATAATAACACTACAGGTAGTGCGAACTCTGCAGTAGGTGATTCTGCATTAATGGGTAATACTACTGGTTCTGATAATACTGCAATAGGAGGATTTTCATTAAATTATAACACAACAGGGTATTATAATACTGGTTTAGGTTATGAGGCGCTAAGAATGAATACTACAGGTAATAGTAATGTTGCTGCAGGATTACAAGCTTTATATAACAATACCTCTGGGTATGGTAATACTGCTCTCGGTATATATTCATTACTAAAGAATACTACGGGTTATTATAATACTGCTGTAGGTATTGACGCATTAGGACATAATACTACTGGTTATTTGAACTCTGGTTTTGGTGATAGTGCTTTATATTCTAACACTACGGGGTATTCGAACGTTGCTGTAGGTGCTTATGCATTATGGGGTAATACCACAGGTATAAATAATACTGCGGTTGGTTTGAATGCATTAGTACAGAACACAACAGGGGTTGATAATACTGCCATAGGACTCGATGCATTATATTCTAACACAACAGGGCTTTATAATACTGGTGTTGGTTTAGATGCATTACATTACAACACTACTGGTAATAGTAACACCGCGCATGGTTTAAGCGCTTTATATTCTAACACAACGGCAGATGCGAACGTTGCTGTAGGTGTTGAAGCATTATTTTCTAACACAACGGGTTATAATAATACTGCTGTCGGTACATATTCATTATACAATAATGATGCATCTTATAATACTGCGGTAGGGTGTAATGCTTTATTTAATAACACAACAGGTAGTAATAATACTGGTGTTGGTTTAGATGCATTAAATTCCAACACAACTGGTTACGGTAATACTGCGATGGGCTCGAGTTCATTACATAATAATACTACTGGTTATTATAGTACTGCTATTGGTTTTAATACATTATATTCCAACACAACAGGTCTTAGGAATACGGGAGTAGCGTATAATTCATTATATAATAATACTACGGGTTATGATAATACTGCTATTGGGTTTAATACATTATATTTCAACACTACTGGTAATAATAATACTTCCCTAGGTCGTGATTCATTATATAATAACAGTGAAGGTAATGGTAATACTGGTATAGGTTGGTATTCATTATTTGATAACACAACAGGTACTGATAATACTGCGGTGGGGGCGAGTTCATTACAGAATAATACTACTGGTAGTAATAATATAGCGATAGGTATGAGCGCTGGAACCGATATTGTAACAGGTAGTAATAATATTCTAATTGGTCAATCTGCTGGATCAGGTCTTGGTGACACTTCTAATGTTATAGTTATTAGTAATTTGGCATCTGAAACACAAGCTCCTTCAGGTTTTTATAACGTTGTATGCGATGCAAATGGAAGATTATATAGATCAAACGTAACAAATTAATAATCGTGAATCAATTTAATAATATAATTTTTGTTTTTTAAAAATTATATTAATTTTAAGGTATATACATACAATTATATGGAACATCATAAGTCAACGCACACCATAAACTAAAACCAGTACCATGAGGATAACATGTAAAAGAGTTGATAGAACGTGAGAATGACATTAGATAAAAATCTATCATATTGTTTTTACTTGTCAATTCGTTGTTTTCCTGTCCTTCGCCAAAATGAGCTATCTCATGTTGAAATCCTATGATATTATTGAATTCGTTCATTAAAACAGGTTTGATTGTATTACAATCCGAAATTAGCAAGTATTTATCATCCTTATTATTATTAACGACGTTTCTTATTTTTGAAATTAAGGTAGTATGTGATTTATTTTTGTCGCTATACAGTGATATATTTTTTATATACTTATCACCCATCCTAATGTGAATTATTCTATAATTATTTTTTGTCAACTGTAATTTATTCATTATTGTTTGTAAGCAATCGTTTATTTCATCAGAAGGTTCCAGCATATTAATAATTAATTCTTTATGGTAATTGGGTATATTAATCATAGGATACATGTTGACGTATATATAAATATTCTTATCCTTAGTGTTACGTGCATAGTTTATTAATAATGATAAAAAAGCGTCAATATCAGACAATTTGTAAGAGTTGCTTATTATATTATTATTTCTATCATATACACATTTCGACCAATTTGTTATATCATTACACGGCAAACAATTCAGCATTTTGTTTTGGTAATGCTTAGTATTGTTCCTAAGATATTTCGTCAAATGGTGATTAATACAGAATGCTGTATCGGTATTAATATTAGATGTGAATTGTAGTAGGAAATAGCATCCTCTTAAAAAATCCCCAAACCCACTAGCATATTTTATTGATTTATTATGCTGGTATCTAGGTTGGTATATGTTTACGATTGTTTTACCATTTATAAGTTGATGGCATGTTTTCGATTTTTCCAAGAAATTAAACTTGGCATAAATAGCATTCATTCTTGAATAAATATCACTACTTATATTAGGGTCGCTATTTGTATTCTGGTGGTTCATTCCGTTGATTAAGCAAATGTCCTCCATATCATTTTTATATGAGTGAGTATTTGTAAGTTGATTATTACTTGTAGGTTTATTAGCGGTTATATGTTTTTTAGTGGTTATGTGTTTATTAGTATTTATAGGCTGCATTTTTAATAATAAATTAGATGGTTTATTTTTATCGTATATACTAGTTAATATATTGTTATGCTGATTGCGGTTTTTTAATACCGTTCCTTTTTTTTTATTTGTTTCATAAATACTATTATTAAAATTCATTTTTAATACAATAATATTATTATAGATAATATAATAGCTAATATAATCAGAATACATTTTTTATAATTTATATGTAAGTAATATTGAATTATATACTACTATCGAATTATATACTAGTAGTGAATTATATTAAATAAATAATCATAATAATTACAAAGTATTATGATTATAACTTCAACTATTGAACAATTTAATTCTGATTATATATATGCCTACAATCCTGTAAAAAACAACATAATGGAAAATAGCAAATTTGTTAGAATAATTTACTCAAATTCGTTGTTTGTTTTGAATGGTATATATATATCTTTTGATTTTGATGATAATAATAGTGTGACAGTAGAAAACAATATTGTGAACTATTCGTACCCTAACCAAGCCAATCACACCAATCAATCCAATCAATCCAATCACAATAATTATAATTACAATTACAATTATAATAATAAAAAGTTCAATAACCATATCACAAATATAAATCATACCAATAATGTGAATAACAGTAATAACAGTAATAACAGTAATAACAGTAATAACAGTAATAACAGTAATAACAGTAATAACGGCGTTAATATCACTAATACGAATA
>MDTG01352780.1_pt1 | contig 14919 bp, 20 predicted proteins | sample 811421 | NCBI WGS metagenome assembly MDTG01 (sample SAMN05326645, study PRJNA326480) | marine metagenome | isolation source: seawater | place: Pacific Ocean: South East | collected 2011
GTTTTAGTACCGTAATCAGGTGTTCATAGAGTCATAAAACTCGTTGTTGTCTTTTGTCTGTGAAATTTTATCTAAAAGAAACTCCATGGCATCAACGGTACCCATAGGATTTAAAATTCGGCGGAGCACAAACATTTTTTTAAGTGTACCATCACCAATTAGTAGTTCTTCTTTTCTTGTTCCCGAGCGTAATATATCCATAGATGGAAATACACGTTTATCAGACACCTTTCTATCGAGAATTATCTCTGAATTACCTGTGCCTTTGAATTCTTCGAAGATAACCTCGTCCATTCTGCTGCCTGTATCAATTAGCGCAGTTGATATGATTGTTAATGAACCGCCCTCTTCAATATTACGCGCAGCACCGAAAAATCTTTTAGGTCTTTGTAACGCATTTGCATCAACACCCCCGGTTAAAACCTTACCCGATGAGGGTACTACAGTGTTGTAAGCCCTTCCAAGTCTCGTAATAGAGTCTAGTAGTATTATAACATCACGACCATGCTCTACTAGCCTTTTAGCCTTCTCAATAACCATTTCTGCCACTTGAACGTGTCTTGCCGCAGGCTCATCAAAGGTTGATGAAACAACTTCTCCATTCACTGATCTTTGCATATCTGTAACCTCCTCAGGCCTCTCATCAATAAGAAGGACAATTAGATAGCACTCAGGGTGATTGCTTGTTATTGAATGAGCAATATTTTGAAGTAAAACTGTTTTACCTGTTCTAGGAGGCGCAACAATCAAACCCCTTTGACCTTTTCCAAGTGGAGCAACGATGTCAATTATACGTCCGCTTTTATCTTTTAAAGAGGGGTCCAATACCTCCATTGTAAGAGACTGATCTGGATATAGAGGAGTTAAATTATCAAAATTGATCTTATGACGTCCCTTTTCTGGATCTTCAAAATTTATAGTATTGACTTTGAGTAAGGCAAAATACCTTTCACCCTCTTTTGGACTTCTAATTTCACCTTCAATACTGTCTCCGGTTCGTAAGGTGAATCTTCTTATTTGGCTGGGGCTCACATATATGTCGTCAGGGCCAGGCAGATAATTTGCATCTGGAGAACGAATAAAACCGAAGCCATCTTGCAGAACCTCTACAACGCCATCGCCTATTATTGTGATATCTTTTTCAGCAAGTCGCTTTAATATTGCAAAAAGTAATTCTTGTTTCCTGAGCGTGCTCGCATTTTCTATTTCATGTTCCTCGGCAATTCCAAGCAATTCAACCGGTTTTTTCTCTTTCAGGTCTGCAAGTCGTACTTGATTAGTATTTGTATCTATTTGTTTCTCAGTCATGGTTTGAAAATTGTTTGTATGGGATATACTAGATGAATGTAGATTAATTATTTATAACACAGAAAAAAAATCTTATCAAAAGAAAATTTGAATCTTTATTTCGGTTGCGTAACATCGTTAGATATTTTGCTAGCTAATTGGTCAACTTTTTTCCAATCAGTAAAGTCATAAGATTTTGCAATATTTGTTGGTCCATCAGTAAGTTTCATTATCAATCTTATAACAAACCTATCAAAAAAACCGTACTCAGGATAATTTATTCGCCCACCAAACACTGAGGTCTGTGTAGGCTTCCATCCTGTTTTAGTAATAAATTTTTTTACATATGGATTATTTTTTGCAGTACACTTATCTGCTTTTCTAGCAACGGCGTTAACGGAGAAGAATAGTGAATAAACATTTCTGAGTTTCTCTCTATTTTTATTAACAAACTCGCTGACAAGCCTACTATGCTTACCATATCTTACAGCGGCCCCTAATATTACTGCGTGATAGTCATTAATGTCATAATTGTCTACATCCGAAATGGTTATCAAATCTGAATTATGTTCATTTTCTAAGACCTTCGATATCCTACTACATATCTTTTTAGTTTGTCCGTCATTAGAAGAATAGATGATAAGAATATTAACCACTGTCATACCTCATTTATAATCCCTAACTATTCTTACCAAATCATGTATGTTTTCAATTGGCGTATCTTTTTTTACTCCGTGGCCCAAATTAAATATAAAAGGTTTACCGCCAAACATTTGTAAATTTTCTTGAATATCATTTTGTAGTACTTTCCCGCCTTTCCTGAGAAGATCTGGGCATACGTTTCCTTGCAATATTACTTTTTCTTGAAGTTTATCTCTACAGAAAACCCTACTTAAATTACTATCTAGTGCAATTATATCCACGCCAGTTTTATCTACGTACTCCAGATACAGCTCTCCTGCGCCTCTGGGAAATCCAATAACCGGACAGCTAGGATGCTTTAATTTAATTTCACTTATAATTTTACACGTTGGCTTAATTACCCACTCTAGAAATAATTCATTTGGCAGTACTCCAGCCCAAGAGTCAAATATCTTAACAACATCAGCACCAGCTTCAATTTGCATGGATAGATAATCTATGGATAAATCAGTAATATTTTCTATTATTTCATTAGTTAAAGCATGGTTATTTATTGCCCATTCAAGTGTTTCCTGAAAATCTTTTGTAGACCTTCCGTTTATAATGTATGTGAGAACCGTCCAGGGCGCCCCACAAAAACCTATCAGGCTTTTAGTTTTGTCGAGTTTGTTTCTTGTTAAGTTTATGGCTTCTCCAACTTTCATTAAACGCGAACTTCCCACACTAATCTTTGTATCTACAGAGCTATTATAAGCATCCCCACTTCCGGATATGACGGGGCCCTCTTGATCAATGAAATCTAAATCAAAGCCAAGATTTTCTACAATTAGCAATATGTCTGCAAATATGATCGCAGCATCAAAGTCAAATCTCTTTATTGGTTGCAAGGTAACCTCGGATGCAAGTTCAGGGTTATAACATAATTCCAAAAAACTTCCCGCTTTATTCCTTACTCCGTTATATTCAGATAAATATCGACCGGCTTGCCTCATTAGCCATATGGGTGGGGGGCATATTTTCTGGCCTTCTTTTAATTTACACAGCATAGTCATAACATATTATATAATAGTTATTGTTATTGTTAGTTTGTGGACTCTGGTAATTATTTTTTATACACATATTTTCCACAATTTGGATATTAACAGGCAAAATATACAAATTTAATCATAAAGTTTGTATATCTATGAATAAATACCAATAATCAATGTACATAGGCCTCCACGTAGAATTATATATTTTTGATATTGTTAGTAAAGTGTGCATATCCTGTATATAAATCTGTGACTAAAGTGATGTTGATAAACTAAATAAGTTATTCATTAGAATTGTAATGTTAATAAATTCTTGGAAATATGTATAAAGTTAAACATTTTTTCTGTATTTTAAAAAATATACACATTATTGGAGTGATTATTAACAGTGCCTGTTGAAAATACAATTTCATATAATATACATCTGGTAAGTGACTCAACTGGTGAAACGCTTAGTACAATAGCGAAAGCGGTCCTGGTGCAGTATAAGAATTTAAACTTTCAACAACACATTCACTCCCTAGTCAGAAGTAAAAAACAAATTGAGTCAGTCTATGAAGAAATAAAAGAGAAACCGGGCATAATATTATGCACACTTTATGATACAGAGTTAAAAAAAACACTACAATCTTTATGTGACGAGTTAAGTATACCACTTATTGATCCACTAGATATAATACACAAGTCACTTACATCAGTTTATGGGATAAAGGGCAGTCCTATAGTTGGAGGCCAACATCAATTAAATTCAGAATACTTTGAGAGAATTGATGCTATGAATTATACACTGGCTCATGACGATGGTGTTATCTCTGGCGATTTAAATGCAGCAGACGTTATACTTGTCGGGGTGAGTCGTACATCAAAAACTCCCACCAGTATCTATTTAGCAAACAGAGGCATAAAAACAGCAAATATACCATTTGTGAATAATATTCCGTTACCACCAGAATTAGATAATGCAGAAAACCCTATGATTGTGGGACTTGTTGCAACGCCTGAGCGAATAATACAAATTAGGAAAAATAGACTTATGGCACTAAATGCAAAAGATGATAGTAGTTATGTCGACAAAAGGCTTGTGAGCGAAGAAATTTTAAAAGCTAAAAAATTATTTGAGAGCAATGACTGGCCCGTAATCGATGTGACAAGAAAATCGATTGAAGAGACTGCAGCCGAGGTAATGCTTTTGCTCAGAGCAAGGAATACCGAGTAATGAACTACAATATTATATTGGCATCTCAGAGTAAAATTCGGCGAAATTTACTCGAAAACACTGGTATTAAATTCAAGGCTGTTAAATCAGATTTTAATGAGACAAAATTACAAAATACTTTTAATGGTAAAGATTGCTCGATTCAAGATGTAGAAAATCTTGTAAGAGAGTTATCTTACTTAAAAGCCAAAATAATTTCAGAGAAAAGGCCTAAAAAATTAATCATTGGTTGTGACCAAATCCTCTTTTTTAAAGAAAGAATATTAAATAAGCCAGTAAATTTTAAAGAGTCTTTTGAACAATTAAAGAATTTAAACGGAGAAAATCATAAACTTATTACTGCTACTACTTGCGTAAAGGACTCTAAAAAGGTTTGGTCGTATGTTTCTGTCCAAGATATGCTTATGAGGAAACTAAGTGATAAGTATATTAAAAATTATATGAAGCAAATAGGTGATGATTTACTCAGTGTGCTTGGAGGATATGAAATTGAGGGTATCGGTATCAATTTATTTGAAAGTATAGGTGACGATCTCTTTTCGATCCAAGGTATTTCAATATTACAATTAACAAAATTTCTACGAGAAGCAGGATATATTGAATGATTAAAGTTGGCTTGACCGGTTCAATAGCTGTTGGCAAATCATTTGTTTTAAATATATTTAAAACCACACATGGTATACCTGTATTTAGTTCCGATGAATGCGTCAGAAAAATTTACACAGAAAATAACGATTTAAGTAAATTTATAAAAAAAGAGATTATAGGGAGCGATCTGGAGTTTACCAATGAAGATATTGCCAATATTATCTTTAAAGATAGTGCAAAATTACAAAAATTAGAGAATTATATTCATCCGCTTGTTAAGATAGAAAGAGATAAATTTATAAATCGAGAGCATAAAAAAAAATCTAAGATTGTTGTTGTTGAAGTGCCTCTACTATTCGAAAAAAACTTGGAGAATGAGTTTGATAAAGTTATTCTTGTTGATGTGATCGATGAAATCCAAGAAAAAAGAGCTTTGTTAAGAAAAAATATGAACAAGGAGAAGTATTTGTCGATAAAAGCGAACCAAATGCCAAATAATCATAAAATTAAGAAATCTGATTTTATAATAAAAAATTATGATGAAGCTGCGACTAGGGCTAATATTAATGAAATTATTAAAGAGTTGAATAGGTAGGCAAGTTTTTAAAATGAGGGAAATTGTTGTAGATATTGAGACCACAGGCTTAGATCCCAAAAAAGGCGATAAAATTATTGAGATCGCATGCTTGGAGTTAATCAACCACATACCAACAGATCAATACTTTCATGAATATGTAAACCCGAAAGGTAAAGAAATATCTGAGGGCGCATTTAAAGTCCATGGTATATCGAATGATTTTTTAAATGAAAAACTGATTTTTGATGAAGTTGCGGATAATTTTCTTGAATTTATCGGTGAGTCTCCAGTTTTAGCGCATAATGCATCTTTTGATGTTGGTTTTCTAAATCACGAATTATCCCTTGATAACAAAAAAATAATTACCGATGACAAAGTTATAGATACACTCGCTATTGCTCGAGCTAAACATCCCGGTATGCCTAATAATCTTGATGCATTGTGTAAGCGATATAATATATCCGAACAAAAAAGAGGTCTGCATGATGCAAAATCTGACTGTGAACTATTAGCTCAGGTTTATATTGAATTGATAGGGGGCAGACAGAGTAATTTCCAATTGCATGATGATGACTCCAGTAAAAGCCTTCTCGAAGACACTGTAACTAGGGTTCTCCGTGAGAGGCGACCATCGCAAAAGGTTACTGATGAAGAGCTAAAGAGGCACCGTGAATTTACAGAAAATTTTGTAGATAAAGCATTATGGTCTGGGAAAGACTGATACTAAGTTTTTTGTATATTTTTTTCAAAAAGTTTTAGAAAATCTATTGGCTCAATGTAAAGTGGAGGAAATCCTCCATCTCTTACACTGTCAGCAATTATCCTTCTTACAAATGGAAAGAGCATTCTTGGGATTTCAACTAGTATGACAAATGATTTGTTATTCTGCTCAATATTATTAAGCTGAACAACGCATGCATAAGATAGTTCAATAATAAAGCAAGGCTCATCCTCAATTGTAGACGTAGCCTTGGTGCTTATCTCAACCTCATAAATACTATTTTCTTTGTCTAGAGTTGCCGCATTGACATTTACGCTAACGTTGATGTCAGGCTTTGCCATCATATGAGGGAGTTTTCTTGGGACCTTTGGGTTCTCAAAAGAGAGGTCCTTCACATATTGGCTCAGAAATTTAAACCCACTTTTCAATTCTTCATTCATAGCACAAAATAAAATTAAGTTAATTATATCATAGCATATAGAGGCATCGGGTCAATTATTTGAAAAATATGATAAAATATTTTTAATTATTTTTGTAATGCATATATTATAATAGGTAGAGAAAGACTTGTAATTCCAATATGTTTGATATCATAAATTTAATACTAATCATAATTGTAATATTTATAATTATAATGTTACGCTCTGTCCTTGGTCGAAGAACTGGTCTAGAAAAACCAGTTATTATAGACTTTGATGAAGCAAAGAGCAGAGCTTCTGAAGCAGCACCAGAGGATCATTTAAGTGCACCTGTCGAAATGGTTGAGGACGAGAAAAATATTGGTAAATATCACAACGAACTAAAGTATCTTGAGAAATCATTGACTGGCTTCGATCTTCAATATTTTAAGGAAGGTGCAGCTAAAGCTTATGAAATGACTTTAATTGCACACTCTGAAGAGGATCATGATACTTTGAATTCACTCTTGGGGGAAGAACTCTATGAGGATTTCAGGACATCTATTGATATCCGAAATGAAAATGCACAAAAATTAGAATATAGTATGATTAAGGTGAGTGAATTTCACATTGATGGTATAAAAATAGAAAAAAATACAGCGAATATAACCTGCAGCATCAATGCAGAAATTAGTTCAACCACTAGTGAGCTTAAGGATGGAGAAAAATCAATAAAAAGGAGCAGCGGGCAGGTTAAAGAAGTTTGGACGTTCAGTAAAAAATTAAAGTCCAAAGATCCTAACTGGAAAATAATAAAAATAAGCCGACTTAATTAAATACGGCATAGAATGATCGATAAAATAAGTAAAGAACAACTTCAAAAAGTATCTTTTGAAGATATAAAAGGTTGGGTACATGACAACCATCTGGATGCGTTCAGTTCACTTCAGAAGGGCATGAAGGCTGAGCTATCAGATCAAAAAGTGCTAAATAATAATATGGCTCGAAGATATTTTGAAGAAAATTATCAGCCCTATAAAATTTTAAACAAAAATAACGAGGGAAATCTCTACACAGGCTATTTTGAACCGACCTTATATGCATCAATAGATAAAACAGGAGAATATCAATATCCTCTATATGGGTCCCCAATCGATAATTCAGAAAAATTATTAAATCTTACTAGAAGAGAAATTGAAAAAAAAATACATTGGGATCTTCCAATATTGGCATGGCTATCAGACCCAGTTGATCTTTATTTCATGCATATTCAAGGCTCTGGTACCCTAGAATTTGAAAATGGGTACCAACGAAGATTTGTATTTAGCGGTAAGAATAATTACGAATATACATCAATTGGCAGATATTTAACTGATAATGGCCATATAAATAAAAATCATATATCAATGGAATCAATAAAAAAATGGATGCGTTTAAGTCCCGAAAATATGTTTAAAAAGTTTATAAATAAATCATTTATTTTCTTTAAAGAAGATTTGAAAGATGAAATAAATGATTACCCATTGGGTCAACTAGGGATAAGATTAACTCCCCTGAGATCACTAGCTGTGGACATATCTATATATAGTATTAATACTCCAATCTGGCTCGATACAAAAATACCAACTGTTTGCGCTGGAAAGTTTGAAACATTTCGGAGATTAATGTTTGCCCAAGATAGAGGATCAGCTATAAATGGGTTATTTAGAGGTGATATTTTCTTTGGGAATGATGAAAAAGCTGGAAATATGAAATCTCAGGGGAACATAATTATATTTGATAAAATATGACAAAAAATAATAAAAAAATATCAAGTAGCGATTTGAAGTTATGGAGTCAGATATTAGATAAGGTTGAGCCGATCAAAAAGTCTGGTAGATCCATAATACAAAATCAATCAAAAAGTATTATTGATGAAGATGATAGAGACTCTGGAGATGTCACTGAACAAAATACAAAAATAAAAAAAGTTAGACAAAGCCATGTTATAGACGAAAAAAACCCTCGTAAAATTCACAATAATAACCACGATAAAAAAACAGAATTTACTGGGATCCATCGGAGGTTAGAACAAAAAATGTCAAGAGGTCAAATTGAAATCGACTCAACTTTAGACTTGCATGGCATGACACAAGAAGAGGCATTAGATGCGACTATTAATTTTGTGAAAATGGCAAAGAAAAATAATTTAAGAATTGTTTTAATTATTACAGGCAAGGGTATATCAAAAGAAAATACTGATGAGGATGTCCATGGCAGAAATGGACGTGGCGTCTTAAATAAAAATCTTCCAACTTGGCTCCAACATTCAGAAATTAGAAATTTTATTAATGGATACAGGTATGCCAATGCAAAGCATGGTGGGGAGGGAGCGTATTATTTACTTTTGAAAACTTAATTATAAGATAAATTTTGAGAGATCTGCATTATTTGCAAGATCTTCAATATGGTCAGCCACGTAATCTTGATCAATTGTTATATTCTTTTCATCAAGATCAGGGGCTGTGAAACTTATATCATCGAGTACTCTCTCAAGAACAGTATGAAGCCTCCTAGCTCCAATATTCTCAACATTTGAATTCACGCTGACTGCTATATCTGCAATTTTTTCTATTGCATCTTTTGTAAATTTTAATTTTAGGCCCTCTGTGTCCATGAGCGCTACGTATTGTTTAATCAAACTTGCCTCAGTATCAGTGAGTATACTTACAAAATCATCTTTTGATAGTGCTCCGAGCTCTACCCTTATTGGTAATCTTCCTTGTAGTTCAGGAAGGAGGTCGGATGGTTTTGCAAGATGAAATGCTCCTGAGGTAATAAATAATATGTGATCTGTTTTTACGATGCCATGCTTTGTCGATACTGATGTCCCTTCAATTAGAGGAAGCAAATCCCTTTGGACTCCTTCACGGCTTACATCAGCTCCTTGCCGATTTTCGCGCGCACAGATTTTATCTATCTCATCGATAAACACAATTCCATGATTTTGAACACTTTTTAGTGCCTCTTGAATAATGTTATCGTGGTCAAGTAAATTATCAGACTCCTCCTGAAGTAGAATTTCATAGCTGTCTTTTACAAGCATCTTTTTTGATTTATATTTATCACCCATTGCTTTTCCGAGCATATCACCGATATTAAGCATACCCATCTGGGCACCGGGCATGCCAGGTACCTCAAAAGACGTCATGTTCGAAGCTGAGTCTTTTATTTTAAGATCTATCTCTTTATCATCTAATTCGCCATCTCTTAATTTCTTCCTAAACGACTCCTTGGTTGACTCTGAAGCGTTCTCTCCAACAAGAGCGTTGATAACCCTCTCTTCAGACAACAAGTGGGCCTTAGCTTCAACTTCCTTGCGTTTTTTTTCTTTTATCATCGCAATGGCTGTTTCAATTAAATCACGAATAATCTGTTCAACATCTCGTCCAACATAACCTACCTCGGTAAACTTAGTAGCCTCAACTTTTATAAACGGTGCATCAGCTAACTTTGCAAGTCTCCGTGAAATTTCTGTTTTTCCAACGCCTGTTGGTCCTATCATAAGTATATTTTTAGGTAATATCTCATCTTTTAATGGCCCTGTTAGCTGCTGGCGGCGCCACTGGTTTCGTAGAGCTATTGCGCATGCCCTTTTTGCTTTATTTTGACCAATAATAAATCTGTCTAATTCAGATACAATTTCTCGTGGTGAAAAGTCTGACATATCATTCCTTTATCTTTATGCTTTCAATAATTAGGTTATTGTTTGTATATACACAAATTTCTGATGCAATTTTCATGGATTTTTCCGCAATTTCCTTCGCATTTATATCAGTATTAAATAATGCTTTTGCGGCTGCTAAAGCATAATTCCCACCTGATCCGATTGCAATTACGCCATCTTCGGGTTCGAGGACATCACCATTACCAGTCAACACGAAGCTACAGTCATTATCTGCTACCAGCATCATCGCCTCTAATCTACGTAGGTATCTGTCAAGTCTCCAGTCCTTAGCTAATTCAACGGCAGCTCTTGTTAGCTGTGTTGGGTATTGCTCAAGTTTTGCCTCCAATCTGTCAAATAAAGTTAGTGCGTCCGCAGTAGAACCAGCGAATCCCGCAATAACTTCTTGCCCAGGCCCAAGCCTTCTGACTTTTTTTGCATTATTTTTAATTATTGTTTGCCCAAGGCTAACTTGGCCATCGCCAGCAATCACAACACTATCACCTTTTCGTACCATTATTATGGTAGTGCCAACCATGTTCTTTTCGTTATGCTCGATCATTTCATCCCTATAATTCTAGTCATGTAGCGACTTTTATCGTATTTAACATATATTAATAATATGCTTATAATAATATATATGTCGATTGTGATATATATATTCAAGATTTTAACCAACGGAAATTAATAATGGCTAAGAAAAAGACGAGAGAAGCTCTTGTGGAAAGAAAAACAAAAGAAACGAGTATTTCTTGTAAGTTAATATTAGATGGTACTGGCAAATCGAATATTAATACAGGTATTGGATTTATGGATCATATGTTAGAGCAGGTAGCCAGACATGGCTTGCTCGACATTGATCTTGAAGCTGAAGGAGATTTACACATTGATATGCATCATACCACTGAAGATATTGGGATTGTAATGGGAACTGCAATAAAGCAGGCACTTGGAGACAAAGCTGGAATAACAAGATTTTCACACATAATCATTCCAATGGATGAGGCACTCACACAAATTTCATTAGATATTTCAGGCAGACCTTACCTGCGGTGGGCAGTTAATTTAAACTCTCCTAAGATTGGTGAGATGGACTCCGAGCTTTTCAAAGAATGGTTCTATGCATTTGCGCATAATAGTGACATTACATTGCATATTGAAAATTTGCATGGAAGCAATGCGCACCACATTATTGAGTCTTGCTACAAGGGTCTTGCAAGGTGTATAAGGAAAGCGATCTCAATTGATCCACGTACATCCGATTCAATTCCAACTACAAAAGGGATTCTGTAATTTATAATTAAATATGGCGTTATTCGAAATATATACAAAAAAAAAGGGTTTAGATGGTAATGACGAGCATATTCTGATTTACCGGGATAGAATCTCCTATACGGCATTAATTTTTCCGCCATTATGGTTTTTGTTAAATAAGAATTTTTTTCTAGTTCCCGTTTATATTACAACATTATTTCTATTTTATTTAATTTCCACTTATCTTGGATCTACAATAATAATATTTAGCATTATTTTCATACATCTTTTTTTTGGATTTCAATCTAATCTTATCAGAGAATGGTTATTGAATTTAAGAAATTATAAGTTAGAGATGATTGTTACCTCAGAGAGTCAAATTAGTGCCTATAATATATATATAAATAATAAAAAAAATGAAGGAATACTCAGCGAAAATCCCAGTCAAAGTAAATCTGGTATCGTTAGCGGTGACGAAGAGGCGATTCTAAACATATTTTAATAGCTTTGTGTGATAGTTATGGAAATTATTGGTATTATTGATTATGGATCAGGCAATATCCATTCCGCAACAAAAGCTTTCGAAAAAGTTGCGAAAGACCTCAAAAAAGAGATAAAAGTTATGCGTGTTAACAATGCAGCTGATATAAAGCGTTGTGATCGCATTGTGCTTCCCGGGGTTGGAGCTTTTAAAGATTGTAAAGCTGGGATCAATAACATAGAAGCTCTGTTACCAACCTTAGAAAAAAAAATTTTAGATGAAGGGGCTCCTTTTTTAGGTATTTGTGTTGGTATGCAATTACTTGCTGATGAGGGGTTCGAGGGCGAACAAACAGCAGGTTTCGGATGGATCCCTGGATTAGTTGACAAAATACCAGCTAAGATGGGGCTCAAAATCCCCCATATGGGTTGGAATAACATTGAATTGAAAAAAGCGCATAGTATTTTCAACGAGTTAGATAATAATGAGGAAATGACAGCGTATTTCGTTCACTCTTACTATTTTCAAGTAAAAAAAATAGAAAATTTATTGGGATACTGTGATTATGGCAGTAAAATTACTGCTATCATCGGCAAAGATAATATCATTGGATGTCAATTTCATCCTGAAAAAAGCCAGAAAATAGGTTTGAAATTTATTAAAAGTTTTATGAATTGGAGGCCATAATGATCCTATTTCCAGCTATTGATATTAAGAATGGTGAATGTGTTAGGCTGCGACTTGGAGAAATGCAGGACTCAAAAATTTATAACAGCAATCCATTTTTACAAGCAAAAAAATTCCAAGAAATGGGCTTTGATTGGGTGCACATTGTTGATCTTGATGCAGCTGTTAATGGTAAAAGTAAAAATAAACCTATAATTGAAGAAATAATAAAAAAAACAAACTTAAAGGTTCAACTTGGTGGTGGGATCAGAACAATAGAGGTAATCGACCGCTGGTTATCATTAGGAGTTGAAAAACTGGTACTTGGCACAATGAGTATTACTAATGTTAGTTTGGTAAAGAAAGTGGCGGATAAGTACCCTAAAAAGATTGTTTTAGCTCTTGACAGCAAAGATGAATTTATATGCATAGAGGGATGGAAGAAACAAACAGAGGTCAACATTTTTGATTTAATTATGGAATACGAAAACTGTGAAGTTGACTCAATACTTCACACAGACATAAATAGAGATGGGATGCTCAAAGGACTAAACTTTGAGGGGTCTAAAAAGTTAGCCAAAGCGACGTATATACCAGTGATACTGAGTGGGGGGCTAAAATCCATCGAGGATATTATTAAGCTAAGAAAAGATGAAAATTCTATTTTTAAGGGGGCCATAATCGGTAAAGCATTATATGAAAAACAAATAGATCCGATCGAGGCACTTAAAATCATCAATAGTGAGGTTATATAATTGTTAAAATCGAGAATAATACCATGCCTAGACGTGAACAACGGACGGGTTGTTAAAGGCACAAATTTCGTGAATCTCAGAGATGCGGGAGATCCGGTTGAAGTTGCTAAAAACTATGATGAGCAAGGGGCTGACGAGATATGTTTTTTAGATATTACCGCAAGTCACGAAAATAGAGATACGATCTATGACATTGTCAGAAAGACTGCAGAGGTATGTTTTATGCCATTAACAGTCGGTGGGGGAATAAGTAAAATAGAACATATAAGTACATTATTACGATCTGGAGCCGACAAAGTATCGGTAAATTCTGCTGCAGTCAAAGATAATAATTTTGTCAAAAATGCTTCAGATAAGTATGGCTCTCAATGTATCGTGGTTGCCATAGACGCAAAAAAAAATAATGCAAAGAATAAGTGGGAAGTTTATACTCATGGAGGTAGAATTAATACTGAGATTGATGTATTGCAGTATGCTGAGACAATTGTATCATTAGGTGCAGGGGAGCTTTTAATCACATCAATGGATAAAGATGGAACAAGATCCGGATTTGATAATATATTAATGAAAAAAATCACAGATATCGTGAGTGTTCCAGTTATCGCAAGTGGTGGAGTTGGCGACCTTCAACATCTAGTCGATGGTATAAAGATTGGACACGCCGACGCCGTTTTAGCAGCTTCTATTTTCCATTTTGGGGAATACACAATTAATGAAGCCAAGCAATATATGAAAAAAAAAGGCATTAACGTCAGATAGGGGGATTTTGTGTCTGGTGACTCAATGAAGAATATAGATTATTTAGAAAAACTTACGAAAACTATAAAAAATAACGCTTCCAAGGATGTAGAATCTTCATATACTGCAAAACTAATAGGAGACATTGAACTTTTATCAAAAAAGATTGGTGAGGAGGCAACAGAAGTAATAGTTGCGGCATTGTCACAAGATAAAGAAAATCTTAAAAGAGAGGCCGCAGATCTGATGTATCATTTAATGGTATTGCTAGAGCAGGGTAATTTGAGTATTGATGATGTTTGCGCTGAACTTATCAGAAGAAGAGATGTATCTGGATATGAAGAAAAAAAATCAAGAAAATGATAATTTTGTCAAATGCATCAATTAAAAAATCAAAATTCACCTTATTTAATTTTCTCGAGAGAAGAATGGGCTGATTTAGGTTTTGGTACCACCTTAAATCTGACTGAGAATGAAATTATAAAACTCAGAGGTTTAAATGAACCTATGTCCCTAGATGAGGTAAGAGACGTTTATTTACCAATATCTCGGCTCCTAAATTTATATATCTCTGGTACAGAGAAATTATTTGAAGCAACTAACTTATTTTTAGGAAAAAAAAATTTTAAAGTACCATTCATCATTGGTATCGCAGGATCTGTTGCAGTTGGAAAAAGTACAACATCAAGAATTCTACAAGCTCTATTATCAAAATGGTCAGATAACATAACAGTATCACTTGTCAATACTGACGGCTTCTTGATGAGTAATAACCCAATGCTTTGAAATTCGCTTCACTGCGTGGATAGACATCAGACGCAGTGTAGATTGGCTGATTATTTGGCAGAATATAGCCGAA
>MDTG01419465.1_pt1 | contig 14919 bp, 13 predicted proteins | sample 811421 | NCBI WGS metagenome assembly MDTG01 (sample SAMN05326645, study PRJNA326480) | marine metagenome | isolation source: seawater | place: Pacific Ocean: South East | collected 2011
CCTGCATTACCTAAACCTATAATGTTCAATTTAAACCTCTAACTTTTTAAGATTTCCGAAATCTTTTCCGACACTTACATTTACTTTAAATTTTCCAAGCTCTGTTTGAGAAAAAATTTCTAAGAGTTCTGGCAATTTTTCTTTGTCTTCGACCGATAAGTCAAGTACAACAGAATCATGGATCGGGAAAGCAACATATGATTTGGAACCTTTTAAATAATTAGATATCTTTATCATTTGTCTCAAAACATTTTCCGCACAAGTTGATTGAATAATGTAATTCAATGCGGTTCTCTCTGTTGACGGAATAACTTTGTCCCAAAAGGTTGTCACCTGTCCCTGAGTGAAGTACTTTTGTACCACAGACTTTCTATCATAAGCAAACTCGCACAACTCATCATTACTTTCTGGATTATAAAGCCAAGCAAAGATTCTTTTCTTTGCGTCTTCTCTTGTTAATTTTCCTTTAAATACGTTTTCAATGTTCCACTGATGCATGTCACCTATGGGCTGCTCTTTCCCCTGTAGTGATAACAGCGTTCTCAATTCCGCAGCATTAAAATCAAGCTCTACAAAATAATCATTATTTGGTCTTACGATAGATCTAAATTCTTTATCGAGAGTTAGGATGGGAAAGCTATTTTTTATTGTGGTAAGCCGACCCGTCTTTGTTCCCCATACATTAAATTTGCAAAAAGGTTCTATTTTGTTCAATTTCTTTAAAAATTTTCTATGTTTCGTCTTATAGAGAGATAGTCCAGATCTGTCAATATTAATTTTTGTATATCCTATATCATCAACGACTTTGATCAAGTCTAACATATAATCATAATTATTTGGTTTCTCATATGTCTCAAACACATGCTTGCAAATTAAATCCTTAGTGTAACACCACTCCAGAAGAAACCTTTGGGGAACTAAATCGTAAAAACAGTTCTCATTGAGCGATACACGCGATGTAACAAAAGACTTAATGAATGCTTTAAATTTTTTTTCAACGCTCTCTAGGCGTGGTTTAAGCGGCTCTGGGCACACTTCTTGGAGTGTCTTTCCTCCACAATATATTTTTGCGTACTGAATATCCAAATTTTCAAGAAAAGCAGAATAAGACCAAGACCTAGACAGACCTGTAGGTAGGGGGTGATTAAATGATAATTCCCCGTCAGTATAAATGCCTACGCACTCTTTTTTATCATCAAGTGTTTGAAATAACAAGCTGCCTCAATAAATGCTTTTGATCTTTTTCTTTAATAACATTTTAACATAACTGCTGAATTTGTCAAGTGGAAAATCAGTATTTATTGAAATTTTTCTTTTTAAGTCGGTATAGGTCGATGACCCCTCAAAATAATAAGGTATTTCAAATTTGTTGCTAATATAAGAAAAGGATGATATTGTCGGCAAGTCATTTGCATTAAAAATTATTTTTTCCAACTCTTCAGTGGAATAAACATTTCCTATTTCCTTGTTCTTGATCAATATATAATTTTTTGTCAAAACAGAATCACTAAATATTTTCCCCCTGATGTCTTCTATGGTCTGCTTTTCTCTCCTGTAGATGCATACACCCTCTCTTCTGACGGGTCTCATTTCAACAAAAGTGTTATAGCCCAGCAAAAAAGAACTAACCATATAATCGATATCGGATAACAGAACCCTTACAAATCTCGTGGATAAATAAAAAGGAACAAGAGGTAAATTGGAGAGTTTGCCGTCAAGTTCTTTTCTCACTACAGGAGAAGATAAATCAAAATTTAATCTCCACGGAATATTCTTGTCAATTATAAATCCAAAGTTTACAGCACATTCTCTATAAAATTCAAAATTAGGAGAGTCAATTATTATTTGTTTTTGAGAATTGTCTGATGGATCCAAGTCTGCAATCTCAATAGACATCCCGGACGACAAAGACGAGACATTGGATGACATATAGTAAGCGGAACGATTAAAGTATTCTATATCCCCACTCTCCAAAATATAACTTAAGAATTTTTTGAAGTAATCCTTGACATCAGTTATTTCTTCATCCTTTTGCTTTTCTATAATCATATTATTGAATTTGTCAATAATGCCAGTAATATATTTGTTATATCTGATATCTGGGTCTTCATATGCTTTGTGGATTTTTATTTCTGACAAGTAAGGTTCTCTCGCTATCTGCCCTGCCCTAAGTCTTTGCTGAAACAGTTTTTGCATTTTTTGAAATGCCTTTGCTGGCTCAGAAAGTAAATAAAAGTTTTCACCATCTTGAGAAATGGACACTAATTGTGATTTTGAAACCCTTATTGTTTGAAAACTTTGGTTAACCTTACCGTAAAAGAAGTTTTCAAAAGACCAGTAGTCCTTTATGCCCGCAAAATCAACAAAAATTTCATCATAATCTTCCGGGATTCCAAAAAATGCTTGATATAATATTCTCTCAAAGAATAGTGTTGTTAAATTTGTGTTGTTATTAATGTTAAAATCTGGCATAATAAAATCCTACTTACTTTTCGTCGCTCTTCTCTTGATAGGAGGGGAGCCAGAAGACATAAAGTCAGCCTCCAAGCTTGTTTTAAAAACACCATCGGATATTACGTTTGAGACCTTACGAATCTGATGATAACCCCCCAATCCCATTATTTGATATACGCTGCCGTTTTGCCATGGTCTTCCAGAACCGCCTAAAGATTCAGCCGGATTTATATAAACTAAGCGACCGGGATAAAAAAGAGTGTTTCCAAACATTTCGATATCTACGGAAAACTGATTAGCCAAAATAGCATATGGATTTTGTGTTTCAAATATTCTCTGTTCTTTCAACTTTTCAATGTCCGTCTTTTTAAATGACACGTTACTGACCACGGAATTAGTTGAACCGAAGACAAAGTGGTAAATTCCCCTTTCTTTCATATCCTCTTCTTTTGACTTACCGTAATCTTTAGGATATTTAATTGCATATTCTGCACCATCTTTTGGGACCGTATATACAGCCAAATAACTATATTTGGCTCCCTTTTTCAATTTACCCTTTAGATTCGAATGAAGACCCGTTATATTTGCATCGTTATCGACAAATGTAGTCTGATAAACTCTTTTTGAGGGGCTGTATGATTCTGAAAATTTTTCTATCTTGTTTTCCATCAGCTTTGTGATCAAGTTCTTTATAAAAGCATGAATTGATATCGTCAAAGATTTTTTTTCAATAATTTCTGTATAGAAGAAATTTGCCAAAAGCCTAACATCAATTGGTATATCTGCAATGTTTACTTCGCCCTCGTCGAATCCGACGTTGGTTGTCAAGAGATTCAAAGTTTGTGTAAAGTTTGGAACTTTGCTTTTACCACCATATAGTTCTTGCAATTTTGATTGATTAGATGCATTATCCATCATGATTGAAATAACATCACCAAAATATGTGAAGTATATGTCCTCGCCAGAGAATTCCTCATCGGCGGCCGCATCTTCCCATTTAGATATATCGGCTTCCAAACTTGTTGTCGAGGAAGGTGTGGAAGGCTTGCCGGTAACGGTCGAAGCTATTGCGGGATCGACTCCTTGAAAATCCAAAATCTGTGCCAGCGAAGCCTTCATGTAGTGCAATCTACCGGTTTCCTTAAGTTTCGCGAATAAATATCGATAAGACTCTCTTACTGCCTTGTCTTTTATTTTTTCAAATTCGTCTTGTTTGTTCTTCAAGGCTGTCTTGTCGGACTCCTTGGGGGTGTTTTGTTTTTCAATCTTTTCTTTGAGGTTTTCAATTTCTGTTTTCTTCTGAAAAATTTCTTTACATGTTTGTTGTTCTGGGAGTATCGCGTTCATTTTAGAATTCTTAGAAATGCTTTCGTAGGCAGAATGATATTCAATGTCCAGCGTGAAAGTGGATGTGGTGCCGGAATCAAAGTTGATTTCATAATTTTTTTGGTTTAAAATCAGAGACACCCTATTCTCCTCTATGGCAGCAAGCTGCTCCTGTGTGAATGCCCCAGAGCCGTATGGTATTGACCAGCCCACTTCTGCAACAATGAAGACATTCTGATCCGCGTCTTTATCTCCCTCGAAGCTTTCTCTTGGAACTATTAAATCTAGATATCTGAATGTGGTTCCATCTGAATTTACCCTTTCCGCTGTCAATTGACCCAGATCTTGAAAAAATAAACTTAAATTTGCAGCTAGATCACTAAATTTTGTTGCCTCGTTTTGACCAAATAGTTGCCACTCGAAAGATCTAATCCCAAACCCATCTCTATTTTTAAAGTAGGCACCCTTATCTGAACTTGCTTGTTTAAATATTTTTCCCGTCTTTGAATATTCAAGGCTTCCAATCGGAAACGGTATTTCGACTTCTTGCCTTTTGTTTCCGTTTAAAATTATCTTTTTCAGCTTAATGTGAGGAACCAAAGAGGAAAGCTGTACTGTGGAAAACTTTAAGATTTTATATCCCTGCTTATCTGTCGTAAAGACACCCAGAGGATTACTTGAGCTACCGGGAATGTTGGCTACCAAAACCTTCTTATAATTAGGATACCCGCTAGGCTTTCTTAACACCTTATTTATCTCGGTGCTATTTACCAATAGATAGCTTTGGTGTGCGAAAGATGATGCCCTGCCCAACTGCTCTTGGGAGTAAGCTTCAATGTCTGCCACCGCCTCTTCGGGGGTTTTTTGCCCAGAATTTGTAGCCTCTAGTGATTCTTCTCTTAGTTTTTTTGCCTGTGCCTGTATAAACCTTTTTCTTTCTTCTCCGGTCAGACCTGCTTTGTCAGCTAGTTTGGTCGCTGCATCGTTTGAAGCTTTGGTTACCTCATTGTTGGTTTGTATATTTATGGCACCCACGTAGGCACGAGAAATTAACTGAAATTCAAAACCGGAACCTCCCGCTGCTTGCTTTATTTCTTCAGCCAATTCCGGTGTCATCCAACTTATTTCTTTCACAAGGGTTTCGGGCGTATGTGGCCAACCGCTGGGAGGCTTGCCTTCCACCAACTGGGACTGATTAGTGGCAGACTTGAGAGCCTCCTCGAATCCATCTATTTTTAGTGCCTTGTTATAGACTCTTTTTCCACTTGATGAGACTTTTTTACCGTTTGGCAGTTTATCTTTAATTTGTGACATTTTGCTCTCTTTTAAACTTTATACAATTCTAGAACTTGCTCAATCGATACAGGTATATAATAAATATCACCCACTTTAAAATGCGACTCTGTTGGTTTCTGATTAAATTGGGCTATAACCCACCAATATTGAGGATTGCCATAAAATTCAGATGCAAGTTTGTAGAGCCTGTCGCCGATTTGCCACCTTCTAGTCTCATAAGATATATTTGCCATTTCTTCTGTGCTGGGGTAATACATGGCTAAAGATTCATATTGGCGTATTTGCTTTACGCCCCTATCCCTAAACGTCTCATCGTACATTTCATCGTCATTGACTATTATTTGTTTTCCAGAATATCTTGATAGTGGCATCTTGCTTCAGTCTCCTTGATTATTTTTTTGTCGCACGCTAAAATTAGCCCCTAGAAACTAGGGGTCAGATTCACCAGTATAGGAGTCAGAGGTTCCTAAGTTACCCCCTGTTATGTTAAGGCTTTGGCCCAAGTCTTGTGGGCTTGTCCCGGTGCCGATTGGTGTGCTTGGTGCAGGTTTTGCCGAAAGTGTATTGATCAGCTTGCTCGTTTCTGTGTTAATTATGGCTCCGCTAATAGTGATAGACAGGCGACTGGGAACTCCTTCGATTTTCCCGAAAAGATCATTGTCGATGACGTTATTATCTACGACTTTACTGGTCCTCAAGGCATCAATTCTTCTCAGTCTATCTCCCATATCAACACTGATAGAATTCGGAGCAATGATAAATGGACTTTCGGGATAAACATTTCCATTCAATACACTCACCTGCAGCAAGGGAGACACTTTGATGATACCGTCTGGTCCATATGTGGGTCTAGTCATGCGATTGAGTCGTCCCATTATCGTATGCATTAATGCACGACTGTCAACTGTGGTCGCAACCGTCATGCTTACTGTCTGTCCCGTTGTTTTATAACTTTGAATTGCATCTGTCCTACCATACACAGAAGTTCCCTCCCAACTAATGTCATAACTTACGCTCATGGATTCGAGAATGGCGAATTCAAAGCCGCCAGTACTGGTTCTGCCGCCCGGTACTGGAATCTTTAGTGTTGGCCATTTCTCGATAATTACAGACATTTTATATTTCCTTTATGAATTTACCGTTTTAAAATTTGGTTTTGCAGCCAGCTTTCTTTCTACTCTTTTTTCAGTGATGTTGAATAGTCTTCCTAAATCTGCATTAATTTCAATGGCGGGGGCGGTTGGCTTTGCAGTGTTTTCTCTAATTGCTTCTGAAAGTTCATCGATGGAGGATTTCAAAGCGGTATTTGAATCAACTATTGCCTTTTCTATGTCCATTCTAGCTTGGGCAATTTCATCAGATTTTGAGTCATTATCATATCCGAAAACTTTGGCAACAACTGACATGCCCGTGTCGAATATTGTTCTTAGGACATCTTGAACTTCAGCAGAGAGCAGGAATTTGATAAAGCTTTTCATAGTGTCAAACAAGTTTTGGATAGCCGCAATTGGATTAAGGACTATATTAGCCAAAAACATGAAAGCGTTGGCAACCATCATAATTGCATCTACAAACGATGGGCTTTGCCCGATAATGAAAAAAGTATAGAGGGCGTTACCTAGTTCCAAAAGAGAATAAAGCGGGAAAAACACAGTTTTGAGGACAACCATGAAAAAATCGAAAACAGAAGAAATATTATATACTGCTTCCATAAGTTTGTTGAAAGCATAAATCAATGTTACTATAACACTTCCGATTAGTGCAAGCGGAACCACCACAAAAAGTGCGAGGCTCGCAATGGCTGGATAAAATACGTATGACAAATAATATCCTATCGTAGACAAAATATCATAAACTTTCATCATTACGGCTATGGTCGGGGAAAACGAGTCTAAAAATTCTCGTGCAAGCGGCTCAAGGTAATCAGCAAGCATGCCTAAGACTGAAGCCACTTGGCGTATGACTCTTGACCAAAATTTAAACTGAAGATATATAATACCAACTGCAATAATAAGAGGAGCCAGTGCGGAAGCCAGTACACCTATGATATACATTTTAAACATCTTTACATAAACATTTGTCTCATTCAAAACTGAATTAAAGCTCCCGATATAAGACCCCAACAGCCCAAAAACAACTATGAGAGTGCTGATTATCGCGACTGTCCAGCCGAATGGACCCAGAGCAAGAGATGCGGCATATGCAACGCCAAGAAGACCGACTGCAACGCCCGCTAACGCTACTTTGAAAGCTGGATAGTTAGCCATAAACGATTGCACGACACCTAAATAATTCTTAAATCCCATAACTAACGGGGCTAAATTTGCCACTAGGGACATTAACATATTTTTCATCACCGTCATGACATCATTAAATTGGGCAGTTTTTGCAGCCATAGCTTCAATATCCGACGCACTTTGCTCAATGGTTGGGTTTAACAAATCAAATCGACCGTTCATCACGAGTGCCAGTTCATTAACATCACTAAGACCCATCGCTGCGGCGGTTGCTTGCCTCTCGTAATACTCCATGGAATCAAAAGACTTTCCAGCGTCACGGAGGGCACCAGATAGCATCCTCATTCTCTCGGTTGGGTCTGTATTTTGAATCATCCTAGTGGCACTTAGATATGGTCCTCCTAAAATCGCATTTAGTTTGCCTACGGCTTGGGCGGCTCCCTCAAATGTATCAAATTGCTGGGTTATTTTTAGCAGTTGTCCAACTTCCATTCCTGCTTTTTTTGCATTTACGGCTAATTTGGCGTACACATCTGTAGATCTCTTTCCAAATGCAGCAAGTTGAGGCAGAGCCTGTTGGAAACCTTCAGCCATTTTTTGAGGCGGCATTCCGATTTCTTGTGCTAAAACAAACATCTCTCTTTGCACGCGACCGGCTTGCTCTTCTGTCATTTGGAAAGCCGACATGAGCGTGTTATAGTTGGCAGAGGTGGTATCTGTTGCAACACCCAATTCGCCCAACAAAGAGGTTGTTGTTGCAATTGACTCTTGTTGGTCGTCTGTTAAGTTATTGAAATTTCCGAAATTGTTTATCAGAGAACCGTAACTTTCTGTGATTTCATCTATGCTAATATTGGCAGATTGCAAGTCTCTCTGAAGACCAATCATGGACGAACCATACATTTCTGTAGCACCGGTAGTCACATTAAAGCTTGCCATAGCTTTGTCCGTTGCCTTTGCCAAAAGATACATCCCCATTGCCATCTGTGTTCCGGCTGTGGCGAAAAGGTTTACGACATTTGTGCCCGTCTTGAGCTTTCCTAAAAAGTCACCAAACTTGAAGGTTGCTTTTTCGGCACCCATCGCACCCTCAACCATCTTACCAGCCAAACCAATCATTGAGTTTTCAGCTTTGGTAATAACACCAAAGCCAGATGTTATAGAGTTGGCTAAACCTTCACTTGTGTATTTAAGCCTCTCCATCTCCTCTGCGGCTGATTTCAGAGACTGGGCACCATCTCTGCCAAACACAGTCAAGTTTTTTGAAGCAAATCCTAAATTTTTGATTTCTCCAATAAGTTCTTGAAGAACCTCTTTTAAAGTCTCCACATCACGGACGTTTTCTTTAATTCCTTCAGTTACTTCTGTATTATTTCCGTCTTCTTCTTCCGCCATTCATTAAAATTCCTTATTTAAAGGGCCACTTTATGCCTGTGACTTTTTCGAAGCCCCTTGTTGCCCTTTCTAGAGTGGACCTTGATTTATATGTCTTAGGATTATTCAGCCCAAATTTCTTTGCTGACTCAATATATTTTCTTTCACTACCTAGAGCGGCCGCCAAAGCTTTTAAATCTTTTGGCTTTCCTTTTACATAGGCGTTTGGTCCAAAGATAGGTATACCGAACATTTGTTTTAAGATAAGTTCAAGTTGGACACCGTAAATTCTCAATAAATTTTCATTCAATGTGCCTTCTTCGTTTTGCTTTTTTAGCTCTTCTAAGTCAATAATTATTTCATTCTCATTCATTTTTCTTTTTCCTGATTTATCGCAATCTCACTTGGTTGGGATCTTTTATCGGCTTTTCGTTGTTTTGTAAGTCACCTGCACCGTCATACCTTGGTTTTCCCCCGTCTGTCCCGGCATTTGTAACATTATAGGCAAATGTCATTGTACACTCAACTGGTGCCGAGGTGTCATAAGAGAGAGAACCCAAATCATAAGAAATTGGCTGGATTCTTCCGTAAGAAACAGTTTCTGTGTTCGTATTTAGATCCCGATCATCCACTTTGCCATTTCTAAAGATCTGCACCACTATGTTGGAGGTCATGATAAACTCAGGGTTAGGCTTGGTTTTCGTCTGCTCACTGGTTGTTTGAAATGGGAGTGCTGATGCAACTCCATTAAGTCTGTCTTCCTGCCAATCTAGGTAATGTGCATCAAAAATTCTGGGTATAAGGTTAATCATATTTCCGTATTCCGTGTCTGCTGCATAAAAAGTTATTGCAATGTTCTCAAAAGATGGATCCATAGCCTCAACTGTTTGGACTGTTGATAGCCCCTTTCCTTCGACATCTGAAGAAATTGATTTTTGCGGTAAATTTATCGATTTTATTAAATGCGGCGAAATTTGAATTTTTTGGACATCTTTGGGTCTTATTTTTTTACTAACATCTGGTCTGTAATCTACGGAGCCTTTTGTTCCCCTAAAATATGCCTCTTCTTTGATGGCATACAAATCAAGAGTAACTTGAAAATTATGACCTTGATATGGTGTAAACTCTTTTGATGTCCAAAAACCTGCCGACATAGGAATACCTCACTCTCTATAAATAGTTTTACAAAAAAATAAAATTCCAAGAAATAGATTTATCTCTTGGAATTGTTGCTCGCCTTTTTAGCTTGTTCGGCTTCTTTTTTTATTTCTTTCACCAAGCGTTCCAAAAACCATCTCCTAATGACAATAGGCAGGTTGTATGCTTCAATGAAACTCCAACCGCCATGATATTTCATCAAAAAGAATTCTTCGTAAACATTCTTAATGTAGTCATCATCTAGGCCAAAAAAATTCAACGGTGAACGGAACCTCCACGTCCGTTCCGTAGTTGCAATTTTCACATTCAAAGCTGTGGTTCATTTCTACATTTGGGGTATTTTGCTTGTAAACTGTTCTTAGATGCTTGATATCTCGTGCTGGAACTCTAGCGATAAACTCTTTCAGTGTGGCTGCAGAGTTATCAGCATTAACAGAAACGATCATTGTCTTAAGAATGTCCTGCATTGCCGTTTCGATAAGCCTCTTTTTTCTTTTAGACTCTTGTAGGCGATTTAAGTACATCTCATCCTTGCCTGTTAGCAATTTAGCTTCTACCTCAAGACCGCTAAGTGGAAGCTTGACAATCATGTTTCCACTTTGATTCCAAGTCACCCCGTTAGCTTCTTCCGGATAAGTGACTTCTACCTCATTTAAGTCGTAGCAAATTTCATTAACAGAATTACAACTAGGGCATGTAACCTTAGTGTCATACTCTTCGCCATATCCTGTTTTTCTTGCCGCAATCAAGAGAGCGTTCCTGTCTCCCGATAGCATTGTTGCCGGATCAATATTTCTATCGACAATAACGCTTTTCAGAAGACGCTCAAGTGCTACTCCTTGCTTAATCAAGGTCTTGGAGGTAAGAATATCTTCCTCTTTAGCGGTCATAAACTTAATTTCTACAGATGTCTGACCGCACAGAGGATGACCCTCTGGGTAAAACTCTCCCCGTGAAGGTAGTTCTACAAATTCTGTAGGTGTGGTAAACGTAAGCCCGCCGTCTGCAATAGCCGCGACGGGATCATCGTTCTGTGGAGAAGTAGATTCAAGGTCACCACCTAATCTACTTTTACTGTTTCTAGCCAATTTTCACCTCGTTGTTAGTTATTGGTTATCGTTTATTTAAAGTATGTTTCACCGGCGGCTACACAAGTTGCCCAATCATACCTAAAGCTCAATGAAATTTCAGATAGATCTTCTGAACTATAATCCAAATCTCCGAAGCCAGCCTTGGTAATGATGGCATTATTCAATGTCCACTTCTCTTGAGGGACACCTTCCGCGTCGATTTGGGTAATTTCAACTTGAAATGCTTTAGTTTTTGTTTGGGTAAGCGGCTGTGCGGAATTAAGCTGGTTCGGACCTAAGTAGCCCATAGCTGTTAGCATATCTAAAGTAGCTGATGCTGCGTCTGGAGAAACAGGATCGACCAACACCAAAGATACTTCATTCCACTCAACTGTTCCGGGATAGTAAAACTTGTGAGATAGGTAATTTACTTCGCCAGTGTTGACCGTAATCTCTGGCTTATCAACGGTTTTTGCAAACCAGATTACTTGTTCCAGATCGGTTCCAGAAGCGGCTCCGCCATTTAATTCTACTTTAAATCTGTATTTTCTTTTAGGGTCTTTACCCGTTGCGTCTGTCCAAAATGCCATTATATGTTTCTCCTTAATTAGCTTTTATTCGGCTTTCTATATAATATAGTCTGTGACTCAAAAATATTTGAGGATTATGAATTAATCCTCAAATGAGGCTCCCTGATTTGTAATGAAGAAATCAAGTGCAATATACTCAATTGCCTTAGTAGGCTTAATGAAGATTTTGGCATACATGATGTTCTGGTCAACCAAGTCTGGAGTTGTAGTTGTTTCATCCAAGATTAGCTTGTATTCGCTGATTCCCAATCTAGTTTTAACACTATTCAAGAACGGGTCTGCAACACCGATAAACCTGTTCCATGTTGCCTGCACATTCTGGTCAAAAAGAACTGTATTTGCAAAGATGCTAATTTGCTTCTTGACAAAAATCATCATTCTGCGAACATTAATTCTGTCCAAAGCAGATGGGGTAATTTGAAGCGTCTTCTGTCCGAAGATTACGATACCCTCATTTGGGAATGATGCAATAGGGTTGATATTGGCATCATATAGTTGGTCTCTATCTCGTGAGGTTAGTTTTTCACTGACATTCAATACTGGCAATCCAGCGGCACCTGCTGACAAACCACCACGATTGAATCCTGCTGGTGCAAACCAAACTTCCGAAGCCGCCTCTGAAGAAGCAAATGTTCCCAAAGCTGCTACTGAAGGCGGAACCCAAAGTCTGCTGTTTGAAGTTGCTGTGTCTTGGATTTGTACCCAAGGGTAGTAGGTGCAACCATAAGAGCTATCTAATTGTCTATTGAGCAAGCCTGTCGTGGCATCACTAACTGAACCGCGTCCTGCTTGTGATGCGTAATCTTTTCCTTCTGTGAAGGGCTGATATACATCGGGAAGATCGATAATCGCAAGAGCATCGCCTCTTGATTCGCATGTTTCAACCAAAACGCGAGTGATGTTTTCATTTGTGATTCCCGGTATTGCCGCAACATTCATTTCAACAATTTCTGGGTCGTTGATTAATTCAATTGCTGTCCTTACGGTGTTGAAAGCATAGTTATCATCTCTTTTTGCGTCTTCCATTCCAGAGTTTCTGAATGGTTCGATTTCTTTAATGTCTAGTCCGTCAAATCCGCCGTGAAGAGGAATAGTAAATTTATCCCAGCCAGCATCAACAACTTTTCTCCATGTTCCACCAGTCTTGCCAGAAATCGATTTCTCATTGGATCTGGATCCTGACAAATAATAGGCTTCCCTAGTTCCTTTCGCAACAACATCATCCAGTGAGAAAATCCACTGTGGTTCTGCTAGTGCCTCGGAGTATTCGCCGGATAACAAGCTAACCAAGTCGGCGTAGTCTGTGCTAAACTGTCTACTTGAAAAGCCGGAGCCTGTATTCTCTAAATATGCGTCCGATAGTGCTCCGAAGTAAGAATCAGTTTGGTCGAAGGGGTCGCCCGCTGAAGACGACTTTCTTAAGACCATTTCTGGGAAATTAAGAGTTGCCGAATATGAAGCCAATCCGCCAATATCATAACACGTTGTCGGAGATGCCTGACTGTCCGGTGCCGCATTCTTCAGCATTGGCGATGGAATTGTTGAGTCGCTGGAAACTGTGTTAATTGTCTTGAACTTATCTGGACCTTCTGCTCCGAATGGTAGCATGTCTGGTTCCAAATTTCCTGCTTGAACTGCATCGTTAACTTCGATGCGGATATACTTCGAAACATTGTCATATTCTCCGTATTCTCTCAAGACTTTCTTATCCTGATCCCATTTGACGTATTTGTCGCCAATTTTCTTGGAAATATAATTGTCAGATAGAGGATTTAAGCTTAAGCCAGAATATCTTTCGATAATTCTTAAATTTTTGTCTGTATCATCTGCAGCACGCAACACTAAAGTGAAGGTGGCATAATTGTTTCTGCCAGAAGTGCTCCTAGAGTATGCCAAATCTTGGATTGAAATTTTAATGTTATCTTGAACCCACTTACCCGGCTCTAGTGCATGAACTTTAAAAAGCCTCTGCATGTTTGCTGCATCGTACCCTTCCGCATCGGTAGAAAGGTCTTGAGAAATAAACCAGCCAGTAGAGGCACATCTAAAATCAGTTGTCCAATCAGCCTTTGCAGTCTGACTAAATGCCAACAACAAGCCATAGGAATCTTGTCCGAGTACCCCATTCTCAATTTGCTTTTGAATATGAGATTCGTATGTTTCACCTAGCCAGTAATATTGACCACCCTGTGAGACAGAGCCACTAGGAACAACCGCACTATTTGTGGATTGCGGGTTAGTGTTGAATACTTTTCTGATGAAGTTTCTCGAAGAAGGGTCAAAATTGAATTCAGTTTTGTGTACAACGACACCTGCATCGTCTTCGATTCTAATTCTATAAGTTGGTCCCTTTGCGGAATCATCTACAGAAGAGGTTCCATAAACGCCATCAATGCCAACTGTATTAACACCTTGTAACGCCAATGGGCTTTCCATAAGAACTGCACCACCTGATTGAATGTACCATACTGCAGCAAGGTGACCGGGTTGCTCTCCAGTGCCTTTTTTACAAATAAACAAGCCAAAAGCTCCACCATTTTCTTCCTTGTCGGTGGATGGAGATTCAGTAGTCCACCCAGAAGCACCGGTGCCGGAATTGCCTACTGAATCTAAACCAGCCAAACGAACAACTGTAATTCCGTCTGTACTATTTCTCAAGTACGCCTGTGCAGCGTATGATGCGTATGTCGGACCCTGATAATTTCCATCTCTCCAAACATCGCCATTGGCTCTGCCCGGAACTGGATTTCCAAAGACTTGTACATACTCTTCAAAAGAGCGAATTGCCACAGGCTCCATCGCTGGTCCTTGAGGCAGGCGACCAATAATAACTGGTCCGGGGCTAGAATCCTCAGCAGGTAGCTGGGATTGGTCAATCTCGCGAGTAAAAACGCCGGGAGATACAAATTTAAATTTTTTAACTGACATCTAAAGATTCTCCTATCAAAATCTAGATTAATTTATCACAATAATAAATAGTTTGCTATTTGTTCAAAGTCATATTAATTATTGTTCGTTTGTTTATTTAGATTTTCTTTCTTTATCAATTTTCCCGGACGACCTGTGCCGCTTGGCTCAACGAAATCATAATCATCTTTCTTGTCACCCAAGATTTTTTCTTTTATTTCCTCTATCTTCTCTTCTCTTACTTGCTTGTATTTTTCAATTGCTTCAAAAATCTGAATTTCCTTCATCTTTACCTCGAATAAGAAATTCTTATAATCTTGATACGTTTTGTCTACAGCTAGTCTAAGGTTTACTGGTATGATTGCTATTTCTTTTGGAACTTCAATCATATCGGGAAGCTCTGGTTCTGGTTCTGGTTCCGGTTCGACTATTTCTTCTTCTTTTGGCTCTTCGATCACAGAGTCACCTAAAAATAACTTTGATATTTTTTTTAACATCTATTCTTTC
>MDTG01007177.1_pt1 | contig 14918 bp, 12 predicted proteins | sample 811421 | NCBI WGS metagenome assembly MDTG01 (sample SAMN05326645, study PRJNA326480) | marine metagenome | isolation source: seawater | place: Pacific Ocean: South East | collected 2011
TTTCTCATTAATTTTATCGAGTATTTCGTCAACCGCAGTTTGCAGTTTCTCTTGATTCGACAAATCCACTGAAAACTCACTCGGCTTTATTCTTTTCTTATTATTAGGAAATTTGCTGCGTGAACTTTTAACAAATTTAAAACTGGGAAAACCGCTTCTTGTTCTGATCCTGTAAAAGCAAAAAGCTCCCGCAATCATACCCCCTAAGTGGGCAGAATGAGCAACATTGCCAGAATTTCTTAGTTCACTAAAAATGAATCCATAAAGTTCGAATCCTAAAACAGCCCACAAAATAATTTTAGATTTTAGCGTAATGGGGAATGGCAATAAGGTAAGTGCTTGATCGGGCCTGCGCAGACAAAACAAGGTTAAACTGCCAAGAATAAGTGCTGATGTTCCGATCAATACCCCGCCATTTGTATTAAAAATTGACCACATTGCGGAACCAAAGACGAGAGACAAGAGGATTAGCCAATATAATTCAGATTTATTTATTTCAGATTCAACTTGTCTAGTTATGAGATGTAAGCCAATTAAATTGAACACAAGGTGGATGGGGCCTTCGTGGAAAAACCCATAGCTTAAAGGAGTCCATACAAATCCACTAAAAAAGCCTTGTAGTGAAAAAGCAAAGTATTGAACATACTGACCAGAATTTGTAACAAGACCGACCAAACTAAATATTAAGAAGAATGCAATCAGTGAAATAATGAGAATGTCAGTTACTGACGATACGCGAAACCTTCGTGTACTCTTCATGTATGATCGATCGTAAAGCATTGATCAGAATAATATCCGAGTTAAAATTTTAAGCAAACAAAGATTGTGACAGTATCTCAACATGGTTGTAGGTCATTATTTCTTTTGATTTTGGTATCAATCAACCTCATACATCATGAATATGATTTAACACCAAAAATAAGTGACTGTATTTTAGGCATTATATCGCTAACTTTGCTCTTAATCTACACAAGAACTTCTGTAAGATATAAAATTAATGTTATCCTTCTTTATAGTATTGTATACTTTTCTTTGATAAACAGGAATCATGACATAAAAAATCCCTGTAATCCAAGCCAATCTTATGAAGGTAAGTTTCGGATTGAAGTGATAGATGAAAATATAGCTATTAATAATGGTTTTAAATACCATAAAGTTAAAATGGTTAATGTCCCTGCTACACTTGCAATTATTGAAGGAAAATGTTTAGTAGTAAAACTTAAAATGTATTATGAACTAAAGAAAGATAATATTTATGATATAGCTGGTGTTGTAAGGTTTTTTAAATCTGCAGTTAAAACTTCTAGTATCGTTTTTAATAGAATAAATTATTTGAAAAAAATAAAAAATAAGCATTTTCTAAGAGATAGTTTTTGCAATAGAATTAATCATTCTAAATTATCACAAGATTGCAAAAATTTTATATTTGCCTTTTTAATAGGGGATAAAAGCCACCTTTCAGATAATCAATTTGATACATTTAGGGCATCTGGTACGATGCACTTGTTTGCTGTAAGCGGTCTACATGTTGGATGTGTGTACTCAATTCTTTATTTTTGTGTTCAATTTTTGCTTAGAGATAATAAACTGATCGTAATTATTTCTTTAGCCGTATTATGGATATATGTTGATTTAGTTGGGTACAGTGTGTCATCCGTAAGGGCTTGCTTGATGATTACAGCTTGGTGCATTGCTAGGGTTGTGCAAAAGAGAACATCTGCTCTGTATATTATGGTTTTATCCATGATATTTTGTGTTGCGGAGGATTCATTAGACATCCGATCATTGGCATTTCAACTTTCATTTACGGTAGTTCTAACAATTATATGGTTGTGCTCCCTTAAAGTTACAACCAATCATTATTCGTTAATAAAATCATTTTTTAGGAACCTAGCATTGGTTGGTTATGGTTCTTATTGGGGAAGCTTTTTATTGGTATTAGATCATTTTGATTTAATACTTACATTTTCATATTTTATTAACCTTATTCTAATACCCTTTATAGCTTTAATAATGATAATTCTTCTTTTATACCTCGTATCTTTATATATTTTAAACAATGATATGGTGTACTTTATTGTTGATTATATATATAATTTAATCTTTACTTACTTAAAAATATCAAGTGAACTTCCATATTCTGTAATTAATGTAAAACTAGAAATAAATGACTGTTTACATCTTGTTTACTTTTTTACGATTCTGTTTTTCTTTTACAGGTTTAAAACTACCAAGGCTAAATTATTGTTTCTTCCAGTCTTTGGTTCGACTGCAATACTTTTAAGTATTTTACTAAGTTGGTTTTCTTAAATGAGGATTATGTTTTCACTGACCTAAATAATCAACAATTTTTCTTCTTAGTATGTGATTTTCCACTTTACCAATTTGATGATGAATCACATTCTGGTTGTTAACTAAAACACATAGTGGTGTGATAGATTTCACGCTATTAGGAACCAGGGTTGTTAAGGGTGAGAAATCTTTACCTTCAACTAAAAAATTAAGTGCACTCATTTGTGATTTCTCCAATTCACTTTTAATTAAATTAACATTGTCACTCGATTCTATACATATAGTGATTACAGATAAACCTCTTTTTCTGTATATTTTATGTACATTTGAAATTGTTATAAGATTATCTCTTTTCTGACTATCATTATTTGCCCATATATAAATCAATTTGAGCTTCCCTATTTCAATTCTTCTTATAAATTCTATGTTTCTTTTTTCAAGTACTGATAGTTTTACGGTTTCTTGAGAATATCTTTTTAATTTAGCTTCAGTTGTTTTAATGTCATCTGCTACTCTCACTTTTGTTCCAAAGAGAGGCGTTTTTATTAATGTCGTTTCTAGTTTATCTCGCATAAGAGCTTTGTAGAAGTCTAACTCGTTTATACTCTTAACCTTTTCATGCACACCAATTCGTCCAAAATAAATAAGCTTTCTATCTTTATTGAACACAAATGCAGAAGGAGTAATTTTTACATTTAAAGCATTTGTCAACTCCTGCCTTTCTCCATCGTATAAATAGGGAAAGTTATAATTCTTGTGTTTTGCACGAGTTTTCATTTCTAAAAAACTATCGCCTAGGTCAGAATAGGCTTGATCATCTGGGTCTATTGCAGATTCATTGTTCGGCGAGACTACAAAGAAGTCATTGTCGGTTGAATCCATAATTTTTTTCAAATCAACAAGATAATCTTGAAATTTTTGAGATATTCGGCAGTGGTTCGACAAGAAAACTATTCCTAAATTACCGCTTTTACTGAAATCGTTTTTTTCGTAATATTTATCACTGACTCCCAGCAGTAGAAATTCAGGTAAAACTGAATAGTTTGCTTTGTGCCCTGCCAATAGGATAAGGGGTAAAGTTATTTTTGCTTTTATTATAAATGAAAATACTAAATTCATTTAGGTTATAACACCTCTATCTAGCTTAATAAAGTAAGCAGTAGCTAAAGCTTTATTGAATCTATTTTCCATAAATCTTTATGTTGGTTTTGGCTACAAAGTATTCAAAAAGAACATTATCATTAACAACTGCATACCTGAAGAAGGGAACATCACTCTATTAGTGCACCATTGTTTCCAGTACTAAGTGCTTGTAAACTATCGTTTGAAAATTTCCTTGCTATTAATCTGTCCTGATTGGCATTACGACACAAAGAATAGATACTTCCGATTTTTCAGATTCCAAGACCCTAAAAACACCCGGGCTCATGTCGTCCCTAAATTCTAATTTTAACTTATCTTGTGATATGAATCGTAGGGGGTCTAATATAAATCGTGGGTTAAATGAAACTGTAGTTTCTTCTCCCGTATACGATATGTTCATAGATTCGCAGGCATCTCCTAATGTGCTTTGCCCGGTTATTTCCATTTCCTTTGGTTTTATTCTTAAGGTGATTTTTTCGTCTGATACCAGTGCTGCTCTATGAACGCACTCCTGCATAAGTTCGCGCTCTACCTCAGCAACATTGAAATCGTCCTTAGGAATAACTTGCTTGTAATTAGGGTATTTTCCTTCCACCACTTTTGAAACCAAATAAATGCTTTCCGAAAAACCATGGTTATCTTCCTTACCGACGCTTACATCTAACTGAAACGCAACTTGACGGTCAGTAAAAGCTAGCCGTACGGTTTCGCCTATATCTGGTATTTTTTCTATTTCAGAAACTGTTAGAGATGGAAGAATAAACTCCCCTTGCTGCTTCTCGGTGGCATTGATTAACTTTTGTGTTACTGCTAGCCTTCTTCCATCTGTGGCTACCAGTGACAGCTTTTCCTCATCAAACTGAAAAAATACACCTTTCAGCATATATCTTTCTTCGTTTACAGATTGAGCATATGAAACACTCTTTAACATCGATATCAACTCACTTCTTTTTATGGTAAAATTCTTTCGTTCCTCTAGTTCCGGGAGAGGCGGAAATTCTTTACTTTCCATACCAATAACATTGAACACCGATCCACGGGTACTTATGGTTGCCTTTGGCGTTTCTGAAGTTTCTACACTGACCTCCATGTCTGCCAACTCTCTAACAATTCGACCTAATTCTTTGACAGGTAATGTTACTGATCCCCCTTCTTCTACTTCAGCTTTTACAGAACACCTAGCACCTAAATCAAGGTTGGTAGTAGTTAGGTGTATTTTTGAATCACTTGCTTCAATGAGAACATTTTGCAGTATGGGCATGGTTTTCCTTGCACCAACCACGCTTGTGACAAGCTGTAATCCAGAGCTGAAATGATCACGATTTATTTTAAATTTCATTTTAATGATCTTTTTGAATGAATTTGAACTTTTTCACAACTTATAAATATTAGATATATATAGACTTTAAAGAAATTTTATTCTTATTATATTTGTGAAGAAGTGTAATTGTATCCTAAATTATTTCTAGATAACACCTTATGGGTAAATTGGTTGTTAGAAAGCAAAAGGTAATATCCTAAAGAAAAAGAAGATTGTGAGAAAAAGCCACAAAACCCCGAAGTATTAACATTAGGTATGTTTACATCAGTATTAATTTTTGGTAAGTGACTCTAAATAATCCCAAAAACTTTGGTGTTCTTCGAGCATAGCCTCTTGTGAAGCAGGCATTTTGCATCGGAAAAGGAAATCATTAAGCGAGTTTTTGGGAAGCATAAAGTGGCAATGAAGAGATATATCTATCTTTTCAAAGTAAACCCTGAGGTCATCAACCCTCAGCCTGTAAAACAATTTTCCTTTCCTTTGGAACCGGCCAATGTTGTTGGCCGAACCAGAAAGGATGCTGTTGGAAAGCGAACTTAAGCGCTCGATCAAATCAAGTTGTTGAACCTGAGGTAGAGATCCGAGCACTTCTAGACTTTGTTCAGAAAATGTTACTTGAAACATGAAGTGTGATGTATGATAAGGATAGAGATCTTAATCTAGGTGAACAATAACAAACGAAACCCTCACATTCAAATATTGTTGATGCAAAATCAAAAAAAGAAAATTATCGTATGGAAGGATCTACCATAAACCGCAAAGAAGTAGTAGAAGCGAGGCATGTATTAAAGGTAGAAGCCGAATCGATACTAATGGCTTCGAAAAGGTTGGGCGAAAACTTTTCAAAAGCTGTTGATCTTTTATACAAAGATAAGGGAAAGATTATTGTAACAGGTATTGGAAAATCTGGCCATTTGGGAAAAAAGTTAGCAGCAACCTTTTGCAGTACAGGATCTCCGGCAGCGTACCTTCATCCTTCCGAAGCTGTACACGGAGATTTAGGTATTCACCAAAAAGGAGACCCAGTAATTTTTTTGTCCAATAGTGGTGCTACACCTGAATTATTGGCACTTGAGCCCGTTTTTCGTCAAAGGACTGCATGTATAATGGGGATATTGGGCAAGGAGGACAGCCCTTTAGGAAAGAAAGTTGATGTACTTTTAGACGCATCCGTATCCAATGAGGCGGACCCTTTAAATATTGTACCAACCGCTAGCTTTACCGTGGCTGCATCTTTAGGAGATGCACTTTCTTCGGCACTTATGAGAAGAAGAAATTTTTCAGAAAAAGATTACGCAATGACCCATCCGGCTGGCCAATTGGGAAGAAACCTTACTCTTTGCGTTGCCAATGTCATGCATAAACCCGAACAGGTGGCTTTTGTTGAATCGTCAACACCTTTAAAGGACATTGTAATAAAGATGACAGAAAAGCCTCTTGGGGCAGCATGTGTTGTAAAATGCGCTAAATTAGTGGGTATAATAACAGACGGAGACTTGAGGCGCTCGCTCAAGAAGGTTGAAGATCTGAACCAATTGACGGCAGAAAAAATAATGTGCAAATCACCGCAGATCGTAAAACCGAATATGTCGCTAGGCGTAGCTTTGGAAATTATGGAAGGGGGAAGCTCACCTATATCCGTCTTGCCGGTAATTGAGGAGAAAACGACTGAGATTATGGGGTTGATTAGGTTGCACGACATTTTTACACCACAAAGCAATTAAGAAACTTGTACAAAAAAACATGTAGTCTATCATATGCATTACAATTCTAAGAATTATTCATGGACTCTAGAAAAGTATTGCTGGCAACCATAGCCACATTTGGCGTTATTGCCGCATTCTATCTCTTTTTACAGGGCAAAATAGCTTTCGATGAGTACACTCACTGGAAATCCAGAGAAGCCGTCTTGGAAAAAGAGCTAGAGCAATTAAGAGAAGAAGCCAAAAATCACAGAGAATTTCTTGACCGCTTAAGGCGAGATCCAGAATATCAAGATGCCGTTGCTCGCAAAGAATTAGGTTACGGAAGACAGGGGGAAAGGCTCTACAGATTTCCCGAAATAGGTGCAAATAAAAAACTAGAACAAGAAATTGGTGAACCTTAACTAACCAGCAGGCTCAGCCTTAAACCAAAATAATAAATGGAATCAACCGAAATAAATGCTCTTAAAGAAGCAAACCAACAGGGGAAATTGCTAGAAAGTGCATTACTAAATATTAAAGAGTTATTCGAAAACGAAAACTTGCCCCAATGGGTGTGCAAATCTCTTTCTGAGCTTGTTCAAGAATCGAAATGGGAAGAGCTAAACGATAGGTTCTACAAAAATCTGGCTTTTGGGACGGGAGGCATGAGGGGCCGAACCATAGGTCGGGTAGTAACAGAGGCAGAAAGAGGGGGAGCCCAGGCAAAGGAAACCCCAAAATATGCAGCCGTTGGAAGCAATACACTTAACGAAATAACCCTCCTAAGGGCTACAAAAGCACTATTTGTCTATGTGAAGCAATGGATGGCAGAGTGTGGCATCATGGAGGAACCACGTTTGGTGGTAGCTTATGATGTTCGGCATTTTTCTCAAAAGTTTTCGGAACTGGTTGCTTACGCTTGGGGGGAGTTGGGTGGTTATGCCATGCTCTTCGATGGTCCTCGCTCCACACCACAATTGAGCTATACCGTAAGGAGTCGCTATGCTCATGCAGGTGTTGTAATAACGGCCAGTCATAACCCCTATCATGATAATGGCTTTAAAGCATATTTTGACGACGGAGCTCAGTTGGTGCCTCCTCATGCGGGAAATGTTGTAGAAAAATACAATGATATATCGACCAGCGAACTCTTGCCTTTGCTTGCAAGCGAGAAACCAAAGCAAACATGGACAAATCTGCAAACAAGTGACGACCTTTCTTATCGAGCTGCCCTTGAAGATTCAGTCTTAGATCCGGAAATGTTGAAAAAGCATGCCCCGAAACTGGTATTTACGCCCATTCATGGAACAGGAGCAATAGCCGCGATTCCAGCTCTCTGGGATCATGGAGTGGAGGTGGCGGTGGTTGATGAACAAAATAAGCATGACCCTAATTTTTCGACAGTTAAGTCACCGAATCCGGAAAACCCGGAGGCTCTCAAAGCTGGAATTGCTGTTGCTCGGAAAACCAAATCAGCACTTGTAATGGGTAGTGACCCTGATTGCGACCGAATCGGGGTAGCGGTGAAAGCAGCAAAGGGAGACTTCGTTTGTTTAACTGGAAACCAAGTGGCGACCATGTTGGGGGAGTATCGACTCTCCACACTTAAAAGAAAACAATTATTGAACGAAGAAAATGGTTCAAACTTTGCAATTCTTAAAACTTTTGTAACTACACCCTTGCTCGGAAAGATCGCCGACCTTTATGGAGTAAGATGCATTAATACGCCCACAGGTTTTAAATGGATGGCCGAAAAGCTTGCCAAGTATGAGCATGCGGCTTCAATAGAGGTAAAAGAAAACGAAGGTTTATCTTTGGATTTTGATGGTACCGATCTTTTTGCACGAATAGATGTACTAATCCGCTACTCAACTTATGTAGCTCTCGCAGCTGAAGAAAGCTATGGGTACTTGCCTCTGGATTTAGTCAGAGACAAAGATGGGAATGCATCGGCACTCGCAATTGCCGAGCTATTCGCGTTTCTCTCCTCAACAGGCACCCACGCCTTTGACTATCTGGACAGCCTCTACAAAAAATACGGATACCACAAAGAGCATACAGAAAATATTTATTTTGAAGGTGCGGAAGGAAGTTCAGCTATATCACAATTAGCAACCTCTTACCGAGATAATCCATTATCGAATGTTGCGGATATCGGTGTATCACAAACGAAGGACTTTTTAAGTTCAGGCTTCATTGACGAAGACGAAGATCCCCTGCCTCAGGAAAACTTTATAAAATTGAATTTGGATAATGGGTTCTCCATAGCAATAAGGCCAAGCGGGACGGAACCCAAAATAAAATATTATTTATTTGGATGCGGAGAGCCTACGGTAAGTGACCTTGAGTCATCAAAGCAAACCATTGATACCGAAGTTGCAAGGATTGCCTCTTGGTTAGTGGAAGATGCCCACAAACGAGTCAAGAACACTTAGGAGATTATACTAGAAGGCTCGCAGGGTTTTCCAAGTTTTCGGCCAGAAGTTTAAGAAAACCGGCTCCAATGGCACCATCGACCAACCTGTGGTCACAACTTAAGCCTAACATCAAAGTTTCTCCTGCAACAACTCCGCCGGTTTGATCTAAAACGGGCTTTGTTATACTTGCTCCAACAGATAATATAGCAGCATTAGGTGGGTTTATAATACCACTAAAAAAATCAATGCCAAACATCCCTAAATTTGTAACCGTAAAAGTGGAGCCAGTCATTTCATCTGGCATAAGCTTCATTGTCCGAGCTTTTGTTATCAGGCTTTTAGCTTCTGCTGAAAGAGATACCAAGCTCATAGACTCGGCGTTTTTAATAACCGGAGTGACGAGTCCATCCTCTACGGCAACCCCAAATGAAAGATGTACATTTCCATGAAACTTTATTTCCCGATCGTGCCAACTCGTATTGATTGCCGGAAACCATTTTATCGCATCAGCACAAGCATAAAGCACCAAGTCATTTATACTTACTTTAGAACCACCATTACGATCCGCAAGCCTTTGATTGATTCTTGATCGTGCCAACTTAAGTGGCAGTGCATTGATTTCCTTTTGTAAATAAAAGTGAGGTATGGAAGTCTTTGACTCGAGTAACCTTTTGGCAATCACGGACCTCATTTTGGAGATAGGTATGACCTTATCCTCGATCACACCATGGTTTGAAGAAATAATAGGCAAAGAACCACCATCTTTTGTGAGTTCAGCATCGCCTCCATGATTGCTTTCGAGAGCCTGTAGATCCTTTTTTACAATCCTTCCATTGGGACCAGATCCCTTGACTCTTGAAAGATCGATATTTTGTTCGAGTGCAATTTTTCTTGCAAGTGGCGATGCCAAAATGCGTACTACTTCTTTCGTTTCGACCGGATTGCTCGGCGGTTCGTTTGTGTCTGACACTGAATCATCATCGGAACCCGAAGAATCTTCATTCGCATTTTCCTTTCCAGTGCCAGGGGGTAAATCTGGTGATATTTCTTTTGTAGGCTCACTTGCTGGAGGTTTGGAAATCTCGGGAATTTCCTCACCCTCTGCACCAACAACGGCAAGAGGACTGCCAATAGGTACTTCACTACCTTCCGAAACAAAAATCTTAAGAAGAATACCATCTTCAAAATTTTCCAATTCCATGGTTGCTTTATCGGTCTCTACTTCCGCAAGAGTATCACCATTTTCAACGCTATCCCCCTCCTCTTTGTGCCACTTAACCAAAGTCCCAACAGACATGGTGTCGCTTAACTTGGGCATTTCAATGATTGTTGCCATTGTAAGTATCTCAAATAAGTTCGAGTGCTTTTTCTAACACTCGATCGTGTTCAGGAATTTGGACACTTTCAAGTGACTTACTGTAAGCCTGCGGTACATCAATAGCGGACACTCTTTTAATGGGAGCATCCAAGTAATCAAATGCCTGTTCTTGAATGAGGAAGGAAATTTGAGCACCAACTCCACAAAATGGCTTATTTTCATCTACGAGTAAAACCCGGTTTGTTTTGCGGACAGTTGAAAGAATTGCTTCAGTATCAAGTGGTCGGATCGAACGCAAATCAAGTACCTCGGCGTAAACGCCATGTTTTTTTTCTAAACTTTGTGCAACCTCAAGCGATGTATGGACAGCTTTCCCGTGAGCAATAATCGACAAGTCAGATCCCTCCCTGATCAAATTAGCCTGACCGAGGGGAATAATGAATTCATTATCGTCAGGTACATCACCCTTTAAATTGTACAAAATAGTATTTTCCATTACACAAACTGGATCGTTGTCCCGAATGGCAGCCTTTAACATACCCTTGGCATCAGCGGGAGTAGAAGGGCAAATCACCTTGAGTCCAGGCGTATTTGCTGCAAAATTTTCGGGCGTATGAGAATGGGTCGCCCCAACATTTGTTCCACCGTTAGCCGGTCCACGGAAAACAATCGGCACATTTATCAACCCGCCCGACATGTAGCGCACATTTGCCGCATTATTAAAAATTTGGTCGAAGGCAACATAGCAAAAGCTCCAAAACATAAATTCAACCACTGGACGCATGCCCATCATGGCAGCACCAACCGCAAGCCCGGAAAATGCAGCTTCACTGATGGGTGTATCAACGATTTTGTCGGAGCCAAACTTTTCCAAAAGACCTTCAGAAACCTTATAAGATCCTTTAAATTGAGCAACCTCTTCTCCTAATAGAACGACATTTTCGTCTCGCTCTATTTCTTCCGAGAGGGCTTGGTTGAGGGCTTCTCTGTAAGTAATTTCAGGCATATCTAAAGGTAATAATAAGGATTACACACTTTCAAAGAACATCGTGCCGCCAGAAGTTCGTTCCGAAGGATTATCCGTTTCCCAGTAAACATCATCCATAAGCTCAGAAGGTTCGGGGTAGGGGCTAGCATTTGCAAATTCAGCTGAAGCATCAGCCTCTTCTTTGGCCTTAACATCGATACTTTTTGCACTTTCTTCGCTGAGAACGCCTTCATCAATAAGTTTGGACCTGAAGAGATTAATAGGGTCTTTGCTCTTCTTATACTCCTCGATCTCCTCTTTGCTTCGGTAAGTTTGATCAGGATCAGCAACAGAATGCCCCCTATATCTGTAAGTAATGATTTCAAGAACCGATGGTTTGGAGGCTTCGTGTGCCCGCCTAATGGCATCTCCCATAGTTTGCCGCACTTCATACAGATCATGACCATATGAAACTGACCAATCCACATCGAAGGGATCGCCTCGACGAGCAAGTGGTTCGCCCGCGGAATGTCTGGCTTCGGCCGTGCCCATTGAATAACCGTTATTCTCGATCACATAAACTACGGGCAAATTCCACAGGGAAGCTAGATTCAATGACTCATAGAAGGGGCCTTGGTTGGTTGCCCCGTCACCCATAAAACAAAGGCATGAACCCTTGAGGCCCTTATATTTAAGAGCATAAGCCATTCCTAGGCCGAGTGGCGTTTGTCCTCCAACGATACCATGCCCCCCCCAATAATTCTTGTCTGGGGCGAAGAAGTGCATGGAGCCACCCTTGCCTTTGGAGCATCCGGTTTTCTTACCATAAAGTTCGGCCATACATTCATCCATGTCCATTCCAACCGCGAGAGCATGCCCATGATCTCGATAAGCAGTAATAACATGGTCATTATCTGACATGGCAGAAACAGCGCCAACGGCCACGGCCTCCTGACCAATGTAAAGGTGCAAAAAGCCCCCAATATGGCCTTGTTGATAGGCTCTCAATGATCTTTCTTCAAATCTCCTTATACGGACCATTTGGTTGAAAAGTTCTATTTTATCTTCAGGGCTCAATGAAGCATTAATAGAGGAAGAAGAAAAATCTTTTTCGCCATCTGTAATCGAGGCCCCTTCAACAAGCAGTTCCTGATCTGTGGAGTCAGGAACATCCTTGGGTGGTTCATTGCTTTTTTCAACCATTGTATCGTGATGTAAACCTTCCATATTATTAAAATCGAAAAAGTATTATCGTTTTAAGAAGGCGAAGCTTCAATCTTTAATTTAGATGTTGATCCAGAACAATCTGCTCGTAATCCCCAAAAACCAAGTTCTTTCTTATCGTAAAAGGGCCAAACGAATTGATGATCAGTTGGAGGTATGGAAAGAGAATCTACTTCTGAACGAGTAAAAAAAGCAAAAGATCCCTCGTCAAAACATTTTGGGGTATTTTCGATAAACTTTCTGCATTCGAATAGAAACATCAGCCAATGACCCGAATCTTGGTAATTTTTTTCAGAAACATAACCAAAGATTCTAAGGTCATTATCTTCAAGAACCAAACCGGTTTCCTCCAGAGCCTCTCTCTTTGCACATTCGAAAGGGGATTCACCCGAAGAAAGATCAAACTTGCCGCCAGGGGGACTCCAAAAGCCCTTGTTTGGCGATTTATTACGCTTTAGCAAAAGGATTTTGCCGTCTTTGCGTTTTATGAATAATAAGCAAGATAACTTTAGACACATTGAATTTAAGCTTGTTTTCGTCTTCTAAGTAAAGGAAGGATATAAGATAACAAACCCAAACCCGCCAATACCCATGAAAAAGATTCCCTACCATTTACTTTTGTCTATTGCCACCCTTTTTACATTTTCCATCTCGAACGCTGAGGAAGATCAAATTGTAAAGATGGCTAACAAAGTAACAGTGGTGAAGGATTCTGATATGTGGTTAAGGGTGACTGTACCTTTCAATGTGCTAACCCACCCAAAACTGGCAGGTGGTTCTGCAAGCCGACCCACTTCTGTGGAAAGTGCCTATAACCCGGAATATTTGGATAATCTTAAAGTGAAGGTGTACCTCTGTTTTAGCAATGAGTTCAAAAAGAAGTTGCTTCGATCTCAAAACCTTACGGATGCACAATATTATCAATATTACAGTTCAGAGGTGGAGTTCTCCACCGTGGAGATAGACAGGGCTAACAAAAACGCGTACTTTTTATTCCCAACACTGATTGCTGAAAGAGATGGATTCCTAACCGGTTATGTTAATTTGATTGGATATGCAGTAGAAATTACTTCAGAAGGGAGCACCTTCGAAATGAGCAATTCAATATTTTTCGACAAATACCGTGATGAAGAAATCTTGGAAAAGTTCAAGGAGCAGGCAAAAGCCAATAGCGAGAGAAACAAAGGTGTTCTTGTGCCAGCTCATACGGTTAGCATGAACTATCTTGACGGCACAGGACCCGTGAAGTTAACCAACAATTAGCTTCTAAAAACCGATACTCCATCAAGATTTCTTCGCTTAATGAACTAACGTTTATCAGTGGCTAAGAGAAAAGAAATAATCATAAATTGTGGAAATTCCCATGTATCAGGTGGGATTTTCATTTCGGATGGGGAAACCACCGTGCTTGAGCACGCAGAAATGGAAACCCTGAGCCACGATTACTCCAATGATTCCCAGTGGCTAGATTCAGTTATTGAAAGCATTGAGAGCCTCTGCGTAAAAATGAAGCTCAAGGGGGATGCGAGAATTATTTTCCCGGGCAGCTTGTTGTTAACCAAGACGATTAGGGTTCCCAAAGTAGAAAAGGAAAAACAAACCAAAATAGTAGCCTTTGAGCTTTCCCAAAAAATGCCATTTCCGCTATCGGAATTAATTTGGGATTATCAGGTGATTGATGATGACGGGGTTGAACAAGAGATTTTAGCTTTCGCAGTTAAACCTGAAGTTGCAGAATCTTTTTGCGAAAGGGTGGTGGAGATTGGGTTGAATCCAATTCAAATAACACCTGCTCCCGTATTGGACTTCAATGCACTTAAAGCAACTATGGAGCGAGTCCAAGAAACTACACCAGAGACTCTAATTGTTAATATAGGAGCAAAATCAACCAATTTGCTTTTTCTTAACCCAACTGGTTTTTTGATTAGAAATATAGCGATAGGCGGGAACTCTCTAACTCAAAATCTATCGGACAACTTGGGTATCAACTTTGAAAAAGCCGAAGAATTGAAAAAAGGATACTTCACCGGACAAGTCACCTTTTCACAAGAAGACCCGAACATTCAGGTTTTAGAATCTTGCTCAAAGCAATTTCTTGCGAGAACGAGTCAAGAAATCACACGCTCAATTGTTACCTACAAGAGAGTTAAAAAAGGAAGATCTCCACAAAAAATCTTTTTGACCGGAAGGGGGTCTCTCCTAAGTAATCTACCTGAATATATAAGCCAAACACAACAATTGGATATTGATTATTTTGATCCAATAAAAGCTCTTACTTTAGGTGAGGGGGTTTCAAGTGAAATACATGAACTTCTTCCGTTCATGTTCAGTGAACCAATCGGGCTGGCATCTAACCTTTTCTCGGGTGACGATAGTGAATTCGCAAAATCGTTAAATTTGCTACCCTCTTCCAAGCTCTCTAGTTTGGGTCTACAAAAGAAACTCCCGCTTATTGCAGCATCAGCCTTACTTTTATCTCTTTTACCATTACCTGGGTATCTTTCTAACTCGAGTAAACTTTCGTCTCTTGAAGATGTCTCAACTCGACAAA
>MDTG01174425.1_pt1 | contig 14918 bp, 14 predicted proteins | sample 811421 | NCBI WGS metagenome assembly MDTG01 (sample SAMN05326645, study PRJNA326480) | marine metagenome | isolation source: seawater | place: Pacific Ocean: South East | collected 2011
GCAGGGTAAGAGCCTACCGCATATTTGGTAACAAATATGGCAGTGTAAACCCCACTTTGAAGCAAAACCAAATAGGAATCCCTTTAGGCTACTCGTCTAGGATTCGGGTAGGTTGCATGAGTAATATGGCGACATATTGCCTAGATAGATGGTCATTTAACACAGAATCCGGCTTATAGATCAACTCACTTCAATTTTTTTCAAAAAAAGTGTGTAAAAGTGTGTTAAATGTAGTATAAAGTGTGTAATTATAAATTTTTACATACATTATGTTTGGTTTTACAACAATTTCGATAGATGCAAAGGGAAGGATGGCTATCCCAGCTAAATATCGAGATCAGCTTCTTTCTCAAAATGAAGAAAGCATTGTCATAACAAGAGATCCTCAATATCCAGCATTAAAAATCTATCCAGGTTCAATTTGGAATCGAATATCTAGTGAACTTCAATCATTACAGGGTCTTGACCCGATCGTAAGAAACTTGCAATGGACAATTTTAGGAAATGCTAGCGTGAGTTCATTTGATCCTAAAGGCAGAATGTTAATACTTTTGCCATTAGAACTTCGAGAATATGCAGAAATCAAAAAAGCAGAAAAAGTATCCTTGATTGGTATGGGAGATAAATTTGAAGTTTGGAATGATCAAAACTGGGAAATGAGACAAACAGGCGGCGCTTTATCAACTGAAATTCTCGAGGTTGTATTACCAGAGAGTTTAAAAACAATATCTTTTTAAAGGGGTAGAAAATGAACTGGGAAATAATTGAAGAAAATGCTGGATTAGCCAAAATTAAAGTTATTGGTGTGGGTGGCGCAGGTGGAAATGCAGTTATTCATATGATAAATAATGAGATTCAGGGAGCAGATTTTATTTGCGCAAATACCGACTCTCAAGCATTAGATAGGGCAACAGGATCCACTATTTTAAAGCTTGGCGATAATGTTACTAGGGGTTTAGGTGCTGGAGCAGATCCTAAGGTAGGAAGAGCTGCAGCAGAAAGAGATAGAGCCGCAATCGAAGAGTTATTAGCGGGAGCAGATATGATCTTTATAACTGCAGGCATGGGAGGTGGTACTGGGACTGGGGCTGCCCCAGTAATTGCCGAAATTGCTAAGGAGCTGGGAGCTTTAACAGTTGCAGTTGTAACTAAACCATTTAATTTTGAAGGTCATAAAAGAAAAGCTGCTGCAGAACAAGGAATAGCTGAGCTAGTTGAGGAAGTAGATAGCTTGATCACAATTCCAAATCAAAAATTGATGGATATTTTAGGCAAAAAAACTTCGATGGAGGAAGCATTTGCCAAAGCAGATGATATTTTAAAAGGAGCAGTTCAAGGCATATCTGACATCATTATGAAGCCTGGATATATTAATGTTGATTTTGCAGATGTAAAAACAGTTATGTCTGAAAAAGGTATTGCAATGATGGGTACAGGTCAATCAAGCTCCGATGAAAGAGGAATTGATGCAGCCAGTCAAGCTGTTAGCTCAGAGCTACTTGAAGACATTGAATTAAAGGATGCGCGAGGCATCTTAGTTAATATAACTGCAAAATCTCCAACTATGGCAGATTTTGATGAAGTTGACTCAGTAATTAGAGATTTTACTGCTGATGATGCAACTATTATTTATGGAACTGTAATGGAAAATTCCATGGAAGAGGAGGAACTGCTTGTTACGGTTGTAGCAACAGGGGTTAATCAAAAGACTGCAACTTTAGCTGTTGATAATTCAAAAAGAGCCACAGTGCAACTTAATCCAGTGGGGCTTGATGCACCAAAAATTGACCAAACAATTGAGTCAGGTGGCACATCGTCTGCAGAGGACATAGAATTCCTTGATGTGCCAACCTTCATGAGAAAGCAAGTAGACTAACAAGATGCTTCATTTTCCAGTTCTGCTGGAAGAATCATTAGATTTCTTGTTGCACGATTTATCAGGAACTTATCTCGATCTAACCTTTGGGCGAGGAAGCCACTCTCAAGAAATTTTAAATAGAATATCACGTCAAGGATCATTAAATGCTGTTGATAGAGATTCAGAAGCAGTCTCATATGGTAAAAAAAATATAAGAGATTCACGTTTTAGTATTTACCACTCAAATTATTCTGAAATTGATTTATTATTTCCTCAGCAGAAATTCGATGGGATATTACTAGATTTAGGCACTTGTTCCACTCATTTAGATAACCCAATTAGAGGCTTTAGCTTTCAAAGCGATGGACCTTTAGATATGAGAATGGATATATCTTCAGGATTTAGTGCAGCTGAGTGGCTAAATAATGCACCAGAAAAAGAAATAAGTAATATTTTATATGAATATGGCGACGAGAAAGCATCAAGAAAGATTGCAAAAGCCATAGTGCATTTTAGGACTAAGAAATCATTTAAAACCACATTAGAACTTACAAAAGTAATTGAAACAGTTCTCAAAAGAACTGGCAAAACTCATCCAGCAACAAAGTCATTTCAAGCGATAAGAATGCATGTAAACAATGAGTTACACCATTTAAAAATTATGCTCTCAAAGTTACATAATGTGCTTAAAGTTGGCGGAGTAGTGGTAATTATTTCATTTCATTCTTTAGAGGACAGAATTGTAAAAAATTTTTTTAAACCTGAAATAGAAAATCTGCCTAAAGATATACCAATTAATACCTCAGTAAAGGAAATTTATAGCTGTATCAAGAAGAAAATTAAGCCATCTCAGAAGGAAATAAAAATAAATCCTCGCTCTAGAAGCGCAATTATGAGAGTTTTTTCAAAAATATGAATAATAATTTCTTTTTATATATTTTATTCATTAATATTTTTTTTCTGTTATGTCTATGTCTTGAGACTATCAAAATTAGATGGCAATTCAGTCAAGAGTATGAAAATAATGCTTATCTCAAAGTTGCAAATAATAAATTAACGGAAATAAACATTAATTTACAAACTGAATATTATCACCTTAGCTCTCCAGCTAAGGTTGAGCGTCACGCAAAAGAAATTTTAAAAATGGTAGAGATTACTAAAGTAACTAATATAAATTATGAAAAATAATTTTGGCCATAGCTGGCGAGCATATTTAATATATATTTTTTTGGGAATAAGTTTCCTTATCTTGGTTTATAGAATAGCTAGTCTTCAATATATTGAAGGTGATTTCTTAACATCCAGAGGAAAGAGCATGCTCGAGACTTCTAGATCCATACCTGCTTCTCGAGGGAGCATATTAGATAGAAATAATTTTCCACTTGCTGTATCAATAAACCAATATGATTTATATGCTTTAAAAAATTTTTCCAAGGAAGATTTTGATAAATTAACAAATATCCTTTTTTTAAAAAAAGATTTTTCTTCCATTAAGGAAATTAATAAAAAAAATTTAATTTTTTCAAATCTAAATTTCTCTCAATATGAGAATGTAAAAAGTCTTAACCTCTCTGGCATTGAGATTGAATCATTTCAAAAAAGGTATTATCCCTTGGGCGAGCAGGTTGCTACCTTGATCGGATTTGCTGGAAAAGATGGATTTGGTCTGGAGGGACTTGAAAACATTTTGGACTCTGAGTTGTCTGGAGTATCAGGTCAAGAGATTATTTACAGGAATGCAAGCAGGAGACCTCGAGTGACTCAAGAGGTTATCCAAGGTATTGATGCTAAGTTAACCATAGATAGTAGGGTTCAGTTTTATGCTTACAAACATCTTTCAAGCTTTGTTGAGGCCAATAATGCAAAAGGTGGAAGCGCAGTAGTCCTTGATAATATTTCTGGAGAAATTCTAGCAATTGCTAGTTACCCTTCATACAATCCTAATAATCCAACAAGACAGATAAAAAGAAATAGAGCTTTGGTTGATGCATTTGAGCCAGGCTCAGTTATTAAACCATTAGCTTTAGCTAAGGGCATTGATATGGGGATAATCTCTAGCAATCAGGTAATAGATACTAGTCCAGGGTTTATAAATTTAAGTGGCAGGACAGTATCTGATTCAAAGAACCATAATAATCTTACCGTTAATCAGATTATTGCAAAATCAAGCCAAGTTGGAGCTTCAAAGCTAGCTTTGCAAGTTGGAATAGATGGATTGATTTCAGGATATAAAGGATTTGGTCTTTCAAAACCACCCAATATCTTTTTTCCAGGTATTGCTTATGGGGTTATCAATTCTAGGGAAAATATCTCTGATCATGAAATTGCAAGTATTGGATTTGGTTACAGCATGACTGCTTCTTCCTTACAATTAGCTCAAGCATATTCAGTTTTTGCTAATGAGGGATATCTTAAAGATTTTAAAATTTTTCTTGATAATACTGAAGTATATAAACAGCGAGTAATAGGCAAAGATGCTGCTGATGATGTTTTAGAGTCCCTCAAATTAGTTGTTTCAGATGGAACTGGAAAACTGGCAAAAATATCAAATTATGACGTTGCAGGAAAAACAGGAACATCTCATAAAGCCAGTTCAAGGGGTGGATATGATCAAAGTAAATATATAGCTTCTTTTGCAGGAATCGCACCTTTAGGGTCAAAAAGACTTACAATTTTTGTCAGCATTGATGAGCCAGGATTAAATAATTATTCTGGTGGTGCTGTAGCTGCTCCGTTATTTGCAGCTATTTCTAATGATGTCTTAAATTATTTAGATGAATAAACTATCCCTCATTAAACCCTTTATTAATACAAATGTGTTTGATGATCTTTTTATTTCATCTATTACTGATAATTCTAGAGATGTTCAAGAGAATTCTTTGTTTATCTCAAGACAGGGGGTGGATTCACATGGAAATAAGTTTATTAAAGACGCTATTAAAAATGGAGCATCCTGCATCATTACCGACAAGAAATTAGATGAAGAGATAGACATACCAATTCATTATATTGATAATCTGGAAGACAAGATCTTGGAAATCCTTTTTAGCTTTTATGATTTTTCTGAAGATGATTTTATCTTTCACGGCGTAACAGGGACTAATGGAAAAACAACAACGGCATTCATGGCTCATAATATTATCAGAGAGCTTAAAAGACCTTCAGTTTATATTGGAACTTTAGGAGCCATAATTAATGACAATCATTTAGAGACAAAAGGTAACACAACTCCTGGAATATTTGAGATATTTCAGATTCTGAAGACTTGCAAATTTCGGCAAAAAACATATATTTTCATCGAGATTTCTTCTCATGCATTAACGCAAAAAAGGTTAGGGAATCTACCTTTTTCACAAACTGTACTTCTCAATATTCAATCTGATCATTTGGATTATCATAAATCAGAAAGAAATTACATTAGCGCAAAATTATCCATTACCGAACTTAATAATAAAAATCCTACAATAATTTTGATAGATAAAATTCAAGATTTACTCAAAAATTTTTCTGAAGATCAAAAAAATCAACTTTCAAAATCACAATTCTTGAGTTCCAGTAATGCTTCAGCAGCACTAAAGTACTCTCTTGAATATAATCCAGATGGCAGTTCAAATATAAAATTGAATTTTCCTAATTTTTGCTTAGATGCTCAGGTCTCATTATTCCTTAAATTTAACGTTGAGAATTATATTGCAGCCATTGCCTTAATTTCCCAGCATATTTCCATAGATGAATTTAAGAGTATTAGATCTAATACGATCAAACTCCCACAAGGAAGAGGCGAGATTTTAAGATTGAAAGAAGGAAATATATTGATTGACTTTGCTCATGATCATCAATCCATTCAAAATATTCTTTCTGAATTGGTTAATTATCATGATGAAGTAATTTTAGTTTTTGGATGTGGTGGAGATCGAGATAGATCTAAAAGATCGAAGATGATGAAGGTAGCTCAAAATTTTGCCAGCAAAGTATTCTTTACATCAGATAATAATCGTTATGAGCCTTTTTCTTCAATTGCCTCAGATGCAATGATTGGAAATTCTTATACAGGTATTGAAATTTTAGAGGATAGGCAGGAAGCCATTAGCTTAGCACTTCAATGCTTAAATAAAGAAAATATATTGGTAATATTAGGTAAAGGTCATGAGACCTATATGGATGTATTTGGAAAAAAAGTACCATTTAACGATAAAGATTGTGTTCTAGAAATTTTAGGCAATGAAACTAATTAGAAATACAAAAGATTTGTTAACTTTGCTACAGCTTGATGGAAAGTCAAATTTACCAATTAGCAATTTTCAAATAGATTCAAGAAAAGTTAACAAGAATTCAGTTTTTTTTGGTCTGACTGGTTCAAATGAGGACGGCAGCTTTTATGCGGAAGATGCAATTAAAAAAGGGGCATCTTTAGCAATTATAAAAAAGGGAAAAATCTCAAATTCTATGACTGATTCTCCAAAAATTTTTTCAGTTAAAAGCCCTGAAGAATGTCTTATTAGGTCTGCTGAGATGGCAATTGAGAGGTACAAAGGGTTAGTAATTGGGGTTACTGGCAGTAATGGGAAAACAACTACTAAAAACATTCTAAATACTTGCATAAACAATAGTTATGCGACTTACCAAAACTACAATAATGAAATTGGTTTGCCACTTTGCGCTTTAGAACTGGATTCACAAAAAAGCACAGCAATTTTTGAGATGGGCGCAGCAAAACCAGGCGATATAGATTTGCTTTCAAAAATCATTAAGCCAAATCTTGGTATTATTACCCATATAGGTCATTCTCATTTAGAGGGATTAAATTCCGTTAATGGAGTACTAAAAGCTAAATCGGAGCTTATAAAAAATATAAAAACAAATGGATCAGCCATTGTTCCAGACGGCAAATATTTTGATTACTGGAAAAGAATGAGGAATGATATTACCTTTTATACATTTGGCCATAAACCTTCAGCATCTTTTTTTCCAACTCAAATTAAGATGACCAAAGAAGGCCTATCTTTTTTTATTGAATCCACCTATTTAAAGAAAAAAGTTCAAATAAAAACAAAACTTCTAGGTATGCATAATGTATTAAACATTCTTGCGTCATTCGCAGCAATTCATGCTGCTCAGCTAAATTTAAAAGAATTTACAGATGGCATAAAAGGACTCAAGAACCCACCTCAGCGCTTAGATTTAAAATTTTGGGTTAAACAATCAATAGTTATCGATGATACATATAATGCTAATCCTGATTCTATGAAGGCTGCATTAGATGTTTTGTGTCAATTTCAAGGAAAAAAGATCGCAATCCTTGGAGACATGAGAGAGTTAGGCAGATATAGAAAAAAACTACACATTGAGTTGGGAGACTATGCCAAAATACATGGAGTGGATTGTTTGATTGGATATGGAGATTTAATCCGTCATACAGTATTTGCCTATGGCAATCATGGTTTTTTCTTTAAAGATAAGCTGGAGTTAGTAAATTTCTTGAGAAAAAATCTTAAAGGAAAAGAGATAATACTATTAAAAGGTTCTAGATCGATGCGAATGGAAGAAATTCTAAATTTATGGAAATAATATGATCGAATTATTTGGCACTTGGCTAATGACATATGATTCTGGTTTTGATGTCTTGCGTTATTTAACTGTAAGAACTATTGGTGGGACTCTTACAGCGTTGATGCTGTCAATTTTTTTTGGTCCAATTTTAATTAGATTTTTAACAAATATTCAGTTCTCACAATCGATCAGGGGAGATGGCCCTGAGTCACATCTTGCAAAGTCTGGAACGCCAACTATGGGAGGTTTAATTATTATCTTCTCATTAATTATTTCAACATTGCTCTGGTCAGATTTTCAAAATCCATACATATGGATTCTCATATTTATTACCGTCTCATTTAGCTCTATAGGATTTTTAGATGACTGGTTAAAAATAAAGGAAAAAAACTCAAAAGGTTTAAATGGAAAATATAAGCTCATCTTCCAATTTCTTTTTGCTCTGTTGGCAATTTTATTTATGTTACAGGTTTCCCCTAATGGAAATGAACAAATTTTTATTTTGCCATTCAATAAAGAATATATATTTGTAATTTCGCCTTTCTTTTTTTTGTTAATTAGCATTTTTGTAATCATGGGTTCGTCTAATGCAGTGAATCTTACCGACGGTCTAGATGGGCTTGCAATTCTGCCATCAGTTTTGATAGCTGGTGGTCTCGGTTTAATTGCTTATGCATCTGGAAACTCAATCATCTCAAATTATTTATTCATCCCATTTAACCCGCTTAGTGGAGAGTTAATTGTGTTTTGCGGAGCATTGATTGGAGCAGGTATAGGTTTTCTCTGGTACAACACATATCCTGCTCAGATATTTATGGGCGATTTAGGGTCTTTAACACTAGGAGGAATTCTAGGCACCTTAGCAGTTTTAATAAGGCACGAGATCGTATTTGCAATTATGGCAGGAGTTTTTGTGATGGAAACTTTAAGCGTTATTATTCAGGTGAGCTCATATAAATTAAGAGGCAAGAGAGTTTTTTTGATGGCGCCAATTCATCACCATTTTGAATTAAAAGGCTGGGCCGAACCAAAAGTTATTGTTCGATTTTGGATTATAACTTTTGTGCTTGTTTTATTTGCACTTGCAACTTTAAAGCTAAGATAGCCCTCAATGAAAGCTCTTATTTTTGGTTATGGAATTACAGGCCAATCCATAGGAAGGTATTTGGAGAAAAAAGGTAAAGTTTATGAAATCTATGATGAAAATTTGAAAGGCTCAAACATCTTTAACACATTGCCTAATCGAAAAAAATTAGATTCATATGAAATGGTCTATTTAAGCCCTGGAATTAATATAAATAAGATTTATGCAAATGGAGAATTTGATGGAATTGAATTTTTAACTGACATAGATATTTTTTTTAAGGAAGATAATTCTTATAAGATTGGAATTACAGGCACTAATGGAAAAAGTACTTGCTGCTATCACTTGCATCAGCTTCTGGAGGAATCTCAATTAGTAGGAAATATTGGCACCCCAGTATTAGATAATATTAATTCTTCTCGATATTCTATAATTGAGCTTTCTAGTTTTCAGCTTGAGAAGATCAAAGAGATTCATCTAGATTTGGGAGTTCTCCTAAATATATCTCCCGATCATATTGATCATCATTTGAATTTTGCAGAGTATAAGAAAGTTAAAAATAGAATTAAAGAATCAAAAAAAGTAACGGAAGAGTCTGATCCCAGGAAACTATGGTCCATGATTACTGGCAGGCCCCAAAGAGAAAAGCAAAATATTGAGTTAAAAGATCTGCCCCATAGGCATCAGCACATAGTAACGCATGATCAAATGGTATTTATAAATGATTCTAAGGCAACTAATTTAACCGCCCTAAAATTTGCATTAAAAAAAATATCTAAACCTTATGTATTGATCCTTTGCGGAGACCCAGATAAAGAGCAATATGAAAGCTTCAAAATTATTGGTCCAAGAAAGATTTATATTTTTGGCTATCATGCAGAAGAGATATCAAGAAAAATATTTCATACTGAAAAAATATTATTCCAAAATCAAGACCTTTCATCTGTCATGAGATCTATATTTAAAGAAACATATGAGTCTCAAATCCATATACTTTTCTCGCCTGGTCATCCAAGTGGTCTAGATTATAAAAACTTTGAAGAACGGGGAGATCATTTTATAAAGCTAGCAATGCGTTCAAATGATTGATCGAGATAACATTCTAATTCTTCTTCCATATCTCACTTTGTTATTTATTGGTTTGGTGATGGTCACATCTTCAAGCATTTATGTATCTGAGGATATTTATGGAACTCCCTTTCATTTTGCTTCAAGGCAAATAATTTTTTTTATCATTGGCATTTTTGCAACAATTATTGCTTTAAGTATCCCATCAAATTTATTTTTAACATTAGATTGGGTAATTTTAATGGGTTCTTTACTATTGCTGATTGCTCTTTTTTTTCCTGGGGTAGGCACTGAAGTCAATGGCAGTCTAAGATGGATTAGAATTGGCCCAATAAATATTCAACCCTCTGAAGTAAGCAAGCTAGCTTTAGTGATATATATTTCAGGATATTGTGTAAGAAGACTAAGTGACATTAATACTTCGTTGGGTTTTTTTAGACCTTTGGTTGTTTTGGCTCTTTTTGGACTATTAATAATGTCTCAACCCGATCTTGGATCAACACTCGTAATTGGAGCTTTAGTTATTGCAGTATTATTTTTTGCAGGAATTTCATTTTTGCAGTTCTCGCTATTAATCCTGCTCATGGCTATATTGGCTGCTGTTGCTATTTATCTAGAGCCTTATAGATATATTAGATTTATTTCATTTACTGAGCCGTTTGAGAATTTTTACGGGCCTGGATGGCAGTTATCGAACGCACTATTAGGCATCGGTAGGGGCGAGTGGTTTGGTCTAGGTTTAGGGAATAGTTTGCAAAAAAATTTATATTTACCTGAGCCACATACTGATTTTATTTTTGCTGTAATTGTTGAAGAGTTTGGATTAGTTGGAGGACTAATGGTGATTTTTTTATTTGCTTTATTAATTTTAGGAATTATTAAAACATCCATTAAAGCACTAGAGTTAGGCAAATTATTTCAAGGATTGCTTGCTTTTGGAGCAGGAACTTTGATTGCAATTCAAGTGGTATTTAATATAGGAGTAAATCTTGGAATCTTGCCTACGAAGGGTCTAACTCTTCCTTTTATAAGCTATGGGGGTACTAGCCTAATTTTATTTATGTTTTTAATGGGACTAGTTTTAAGAATTAATTTTGAAAATAAGATTATAAAGTAATGAAATTTTTAATTTCTGCAGCAGGAACAGGAGGTCATGTTTTTCCGGCACTTGAGTTTGGTAGAGAATGTATCAAAAATGATCATGAGGTTCTTTGGATTGGAACAAAAATTGGCATAGAAAATAGAGTTCTTCCTAGGCATATAAAACTTTTAACTATTCCTATGAAAGGCTTTAGAGGAAAAAATCTTATCTTTAAAATTACTTCCTTGATAGGTTTAATAGCCTCTGTTTTTAAAAGTATTTTTTATATACAAAAAAACAATATTGATTATGTCGTTTGCTTCGGAGGCTATGTTTCTTTACCGGTAGGTTTTTCAGCATGGATTTGCAGAAAGCCTCTTTTCCTGCATGAGCAAAATGCAATTATGGGTACCTCAAATAAGATATTAAAAAAATTTTCAAGAGTAATTTTTTTAGGATTTACAATTAATGAACCACTTACAAAAAAAATGATGCTAGTAGGAAACCCTATTCAAAAGTTAAAATCATCCTTTCCCAAAAATCTAAATCATGACCCTATAAGAATCTATATAACCGGCGGAAGTCAAGGCTCTGAATTTATAAATAAAAATATACCTGTTGCTTTAAATGCACTGAACATACCATTAGAAGTGAAGCATCAATCTGGAAATGGAAAATCTTTAGGGATAAAAGAATCATATTCAGAAAATATATCCATAGAGGTAGAAGAGTTTTATGATATGCCTCATGAAGTAATTTTATGGTCAGATTTTATTATTTCCAGAGCAGGTGCGCTTTCTTTATCAGAAGCTATCAGTCTTAGAAGAGGATCTCTGATGATTCCCTTAATGTCTGCAATTGATAACCATCAGTTTTTAAATGCTGAATATATCTCAGACTTACAAATGGGATTGATACACTCAGAGCTCGAATCTATTGAATCCCTTTCCAAAAAACTTAAACATATTATTGAAGAAAAGATGTATTTAAAATGGTCAAACAATGGGCTGAATTTAGACCATTCTCAAGCTGCGGGAACAATGCTAAGTTCAATCTTAAAATTTAAAAATATATGATTGCTTTAGGGTTTCAAAATTTTCAAAAAATTCATATGATCGGTATTGGCGGATCCGGAATGATTGGAGTTGCTACGATTTTGCAAAAACGAGGCTTCAAAGTCACAGGTTCAGATCTTGTCATTACAGATGAGTTGAAGGAATTAAAAAAACTAGGTGCTAAAGTTCAAATTGGTCACAAACCTAGTCTTATTAAGAGTGCTGACTTGGTTGTTGCTTCCTCTGCAATATCGAGAAGAAATCCCGAGCTTTCATATGCCAGGAAATCTGGATTAACTATTATTCCAAGGGCAGAGATGCTCGGAACTCTGATGAAACCATATCGAAGTATTGCGATTGCTGGAAGTCACGGCAAGACTTCTACAACTAGTATTGTTGCAAGTATTTTTAATGCAGCAAATTTAAGTCCTACTTATGTTATTGGGGGCCAAGTATTAAGCGTTGGAAGAAGCTCTAATCTTGGGGAGGGAAATTATATTATTGTGGAGGCTGATGAAAGTGATGGATCGTTTCTTCATCTTCAACCTGATATTGCTGTAATTACGAATATAGATAATGATCATTTAGATTTTTATGAATCAAATCAAGAAAAATTAAATCAATCTTTTGTAAGTTTTGCCGAAAATTTACCTTTCTATGGTTATATTTTACTCAATTTAGATGACTCAAATATTCGTAAAATTTCCAAAAATATTCATAGAAGACAAATAACATTTGGCTTTAGTTCAAAAAATAGATTTCAAATAAACAATGCAAAGCTAAAAAATGGTTTTCAAAAATTCCAAATAACAGACCACAGCAATAGAAAAAACTATAAATTTTCTACAAATTTAAGTGGCAAACATAATCTATATAATGTTACTGCTGCTATTTGTGTCGCAATTGAAGAAAATATTTCTATCAAGAATATTTCTAAGGGGTTAAATGATTTTCAAGGAGTAGGGAGAAGGTTTGAGATTTCAAATCTTAATTTCCATGATCAGCCTCGAATTTTAATAGATGATTATGGCCATCATCCTGTTGAAATTTCAGCAACGATTCAAGCAATACGCCAAAAATTTCCTCGTAAGAAAATATGCATGATTTTTGAACCACATAGATATACTAGGACTGAACTACTTTTTAACGATTTTGTTAAAGTGCTTTCCAAGGTAGATAGCTTGTTGCTTTTGGATATATATCCTGCCAGTGAAAAACCAATCAAAGGAGTTTCCTCAAAAAAATTAATTTATGAGATAGCTAAAAATCATAAAAATGCAGAATATGTTGGAAAGTCTGACCCTTTAGCTTGGTTGAATTCAAATTATAAAAATTTCTCAATTTTAATTACACAAGGTGCTGGGACTATATCAAAATTAAATAAAAAAATTAAAAATAAGTGGCAATAGCAAAAATCATTATTTTATATGGCGGAGAGTCTTCCGAGCGAAGTGTATCCTTGGAAAGTGGTAAATATGTATTTCAATCAGTTAAGAATTTGGGTTATGAGGCTGAATTAATTGATTATCCAACTGAGTTTTCGCCTGAAAAATTTTTGCAAGATGATTTTATTTTTATAGCTCTTCATGGACAAGATGGAGAGTCAGGAGAACTTCAAAACTTTTTACAACAAAATAATATTAAATATTCCGGTAGTGGTTACGAAGCTTGTAAAAATACTTGGAACAAAGATACTTTTAAAAGAATCCTAAGAGAAAATAAAATTCCAACGCCAAACTGGTTTTCTGTTTCCTCTTTGCATGAATTTAAGCAGAATTTAGATGACTCAATTTTTGATAAATTCAGACCATTCAGTGAAATTTTTTTAAAGCCAGCAGAGGATGGATCGAGTATAGATGTTTTTAAATTATCAACTGAAGATGATCTCAAAAAAGCTATTACTGATTCCTTGGATTCGAAAAGACAATTTATATTTGAAGAAAGTATAGATTTTAAAGAACTCACCGTTCCTATTCTTAAAGGAAAATGTTTACCTCCAGTAGAAATAATAACCAAAGAATCTTTCTATAATTATAACGCTAAGTATGTCAATGATGACACCGAGCTTAATGAATTCATAATTTCTGATAAAAAGAAAATTGAGCTTGAGCAGATTTGCTTAAAAACACTTGATATCGTTAAAGCTAAGGGCTGGTTAAGAGTTGATCTTATGCAAGATAGTAATGAAAATTTTTATGTTCTTGAGGTAAATACAGTTCCTGGTATGACATCTCACAGTTTATTTCCTAAATCAGCAAAATCAATTGGCTTATCATACGATGAGCTCGTAAATGAAATTATTAATGCAGAAAGCTAGATTCTTATTACTTATTCTTATAGCCAATATTTTTCTTGGTTGCTCTGATATCTCCAGTCAAAAAGTAATCATATTTTTTGAAAATCCTCAATTTCTAGAACAAGAGGAGGACCTGCTAGAAGCCTTAGGGGATATAAATTCAAATAAAAAACTTGCTGAATTTTTAAAAAATCAAAACTGGATCAGTTCTTTCTTGATTAAAAAAAATGCATTCAAGCCCCTAGAAATATTTATTGAATCAAAAAAACCTAAATATATTTGGCAAGGAAAATTTTATTTAGACGAAAATTTAAGCAAATTTTTGTATTTTGGAGAGCATCCAGATTTATTGCGTTTGCAAATACCAATTGAATTCGTTTCTGAATGGTTAAAAATTGAAAAGCAGGTTTATGAGGTTCTTGAGGCTTTTAATTTAAGAATTTCTTCTGTTACTTATACTGAAGCAGAGGGATGGTATTTTAATACTAGGAATAATTTAAGAATTAATATGGGTTCCCATCTTTCTCATAAGATATTTGAAAAACTTTCACTAACCTTAAAATATATTTTCGAAAAAAACTTAACTCCGAGTATTATTGATTTAAGATACAAGGATGGAGCAGCTTTAAATTATGGTAAATAATGGAACAAAAGATTCTGACTATGTTTTCGGTCTAGACATAGGAACCTCAAAGGTTGTATGTATTATTGGTAAGTATGTTGATGAGCATTCATTGGAAGTTGTTTCGATGGGATCTTATCCATCAAGTGGTCTAAAAAAAGGGGTTGTGGTAAACATTGATGCAACTACAGATGCAATTCAAAAATCTATTGATCAAGCTCAAGCATCATTTGAAGGAAAAATTAAGAATGTATATGTTGGGATTGCAGGCAATCATATTCGTAGTTTAAATTCTCATGGAATA
>MDTG01140931.1_pt1 | contig 14917 bp, 9 predicted proteins | sample 811421 | NCBI WGS metagenome assembly MDTG01 (sample SAMN05326645, study PRJNA326480) | marine metagenome | isolation source: seawater | place: Pacific Ocean: South East | collected 2011
AAAAAAAAGAACGACAAAAAAGTATTTAGGTAAAATGTAATTACAAAATAATATTAAATAATTAATCTAATATTATTAGAAATGAGTGATAGGGGATATTTAAAAGTTATTTTAGGACCGATGTTTTCTGGAAAAACAACGGAATTAATTCGAATTTATAGACGTTATTCTGCATGTAATATTCCTGTATGTGTTATAAATCACGCTTCAGACCAAACAAGATATTCAACTGAAAAAATGTCATCACACAATAAAGAACAAATAAATAGTTATAATTTTGAAAAATTATATCATTGTATCGAGGAAGATTTTGTTCATAAAGTAAAGGTAATTTTAATAAATGAAGGACAATTTTTTGAAGATTTAATTGAAGTAGTTGACATTTTAGTAAATGTATATAAAAAAGAAGTTTATGTTTGTGGTTTGGATGGAGATTTTAAAAGACAAAAATTTGGAAAAATATTAGACCTTATACCCAATTGCGATGAAGTTGTAAAATTAAAAGCATTATGTAGAAATTGTTGCCAAAATGATGCTTTATTTACTTTTCGTTTATCAAATGAAAAAGAGCAAACGGTTGTAGGGGTTGATAATTATGTATCATTATGTAGAAGTTGTTATAATAGTGGATTAGTTGGACCAGTTAAAACAATTTTTGGACAAATAGGGAATTCAAAATAGTTAATTCACTAAAACATTTATTAAAAGTATTTAAATCGAAAATACTTTTTTTAACATATAAAATTATGCCACCTAAAAAACGTGGAAGAAAGCCCAAACCTAAACCTACTGAACCTGTTGTAAAACCACCACCTAAAAAAAGAGGAAGAAAACCAAAAGGAGGGAAAATTATACCTCAGAAAAAGGTAAATAAAATAATCAAAAAAGAAGAGAAACCAAATATAATTCTACATTTAAAATGTTCTAGCGATTCTTTACTTGATAACAAAAATTTATTAGATACTGAAAACGATAAAGTAAAATCATTTAATATAAAATCGAATACAAAAGTATCAAACCTCAATTTTAACGAAATTAAAGATAATATTATAAAATCTAATAATAATAATAATACTAATATATTATCATCAAATAATGAAAATAAAACTGATGAATCTAAAAGTTTAAAACAAATTTGGGAGAAATTACATAAATTAAAACAAAATCTTAAAATAAATAATGTTTCTGATAAAAAGTCAGCGTGTTTTTGGTGTACATACAAATTTGATAATCCAGCCATTTACATCCCGAAATGTTATGTTAATAATAACATTGAAGTATATGGTTGTTTTTGTAGTCCACAATGTGCCGTTTCATATTTAAAAAATGAAAATATAGATAATTCAACTAGATGGGAAAGATATTCTTTATTGAATAATATTTATTCCGCTATTTATGAATATAAAAAGAATATTAAACCAGCACCAAATCCATTTTATACATTGGACAAATATTATGGTAATTTAGATATATTAGAATATAGAAAGCTATTGAATAATCAAACTTTATTAATGGTTGTAAATAAACCCATGACTAAAATAACACCAGAAATATATGAAGATAATAATGAAATACCAGACGTTTTTAATAATTTATTAGATAATAAAGTTAATAAAACAAAAAATAATTCTTATAGATTACAAAGAAAACCTTCTACTATAACAAAAAATAGTATATTAGCAAATTCTATATTTAATATAAATTAATATGGAATTTATTTATTATCGTCTATATTCGTTTCATTTGAATTCTTTGAATTATTGTCAATATAATTTATATTAGCTAAGTTAGTATAAATTTCTTTTTTTAGTTTATCTTCATTTGTTTCAATATTATTTTTTTTATTTATATATTTTTGCGAGGAATTATCCATAAAACTTCTTATTTCTTTCATTACTCGTTGATTTGTAGATTGTTTTTTAATTTCTTTTTTTTTTTCGAAATCGGGATTTAAATATTCCTTTATAACCTTTAAATAATCATTATTCCAATGAGTTAATTTTTCTAAAGCTTCTGTTTCATTATAGTTTGTTTGACTACGTATCAGATTTATCACTTTCTGTTTTCTAATATCCATCTTTTTAATAATATAAATAATATAAAAAATAATATTAAACGGAAATTATAAATAGATTTTATATGGAAAGTGCAAATTTTAAATCAAATTTAAACTTGTTGTTTGATGATATTAAAAATATTATTGAAAGTAGATTTACTGAATTTATAAAAGAAAAAACAGATCTAGAAAATGTAATATTGCAATTACCTATAGTTAAAAATGTCATAAACGAAAATAAAATATTGTTAAAAAAAATAAAAATATTGGAAATAAAGTTGTTAGAAAATAATATCGAAATGAAAATAGATAAAAAAATGCATTTGGAAATATCAGAATTACCGAAAATTGAAAGAAAGAAAAATGTATATATCGATGACGACAAATATAATAATTCTAAAAAAACAAACACTATATATCCCGCTTCACTGTGGGAATATAACAATAGTAGTTCAGAAGATAGTGATACTGATTTAGATGAAGAAACAAAACCAATAGTAATTTCCGAACAACAAAATTATTCATCATTATTAAATGATTTAACATTGAATATTAAATCAAAAAAACTAGAAAAAAAAAATGAAAAAGAAGTATTGTTAGATTTAATTAAATCGGATAATGAAAATGAAAATCAAGACGATATTTCAAGTGAATACGTAGATCCTCAAATGAGACAATTAAATTTTTTGAATATTACAAAATTAGATGAGAAACAAGATAATCAGGAAGACAAGCGGGATTTAGAAGAAGAGGAAGAGGGAGAAGTCGATGAAGAAGAGGAAGAAGAAGAAGTCGATGAAGAAGAGGAAGAAGAAGAAGAAGTCGATGAAGAAGAGGAAGAAGATGAAGTAGATGAAGAAGAGGAAGAAGAGGAAGTCGATGAAGAAGAGGAAGAAGTAGAGGAAGAAGAAGAGGAAGTAGATGAAGAAGAGGAAGAAGAGGAAGAAGATGAAGTAGATGAAGAAGAGGAAGAAGATGAAGTAGATGAAGAAGAAGTCGAGGAAGAAGAAGTTGACCTTGACGACGGCGAGGTAGAAGATGACGAGGAAGAAGACGAGGAGGAAGAAGTAGAAGAAATAGAAATCGATGGTATTAAATATTATACAACTAATTCAATAAATGGTACCGTATATGAATTTTTAGAAAATGAAGATATAGGTAATGAATTAGGAAATTTACAAAACGGTGTTTTATTTTTATCATAATAATATATATTAATGTTGTTTGAAAGAATATGTCCCCCTGCTTTATTATATTTAATATTTTCAATAACTCAAATAGCTATAGATTCAATGAAGGGTCTTTATAATACAGCCCTTATAAAATGTTGGGTAACCATTGTTTTTACAATAATTTTGAACTACTTATGTCAATCAGGTTTAGGAATTATATCTTGGATTATTGTTTTTATTCCTTTTATTTTAATGACTTTAATAGTAGCAATATTATTGTTAATGTTTGGTTTAGACCCTTCCACAGGAAAAATGAAATTAGATAATGGTAATGGTAATGGTAACGACCATCATCATCACCACAGAGGTGGTAAAAAACATCATCATAAAAGACATCGACGAAACAATTGGCCAAGTGATGATGACCCATTGATACCTCGAAAAAGAAAAGATATGCATGGGAAAGGTTTATTACAACATAGTCATAAATCCGATGACCCAAATCATGTTCACGACAATTATTATAAATTTTTAGACCCTAGAAAAAAAGAAATCTTGGATAGAATAAATAGATATACAGAAAAACGTATTGTAATACCCGGTGTAAATGAATCTGCCGTAGACCATAAAAATAGAAAAAAAACAGTAGAGTTAGGTTCTGATTACGAATATTATTCGGAGAATGTATCTAGTAAAAGACGTGTTATAAATGGAATATATTATATATTAACAAATATGAATGAAGATAATGAAGGAGCTTACTTTCTTAATCAATCGGATATTTGTTTACAAGAAGAAAACGATGATAAGTGTAATAATTGTATAAAAAAATTAATTTTAAGAACAGTTTCAAAATTAGGACCAAATAAAGGAAGTTATTTTTATGAAAGAGTAAAAGATAAATACCCCGATTATTTGTAATAATTAAATTATTTAATGATATTAAAATAATTTAATTAATATATATACACAATGAATGACTTTATTTATTATTCGGGGTTAACATTGGGTTTAAGTTCTGTAAGTTTTATTTTAATTAATTATTTTAATCCACCTTTAGCAAAAACAATTATATATAATACCGTAAAAGGTTATCATTACTGTAATTATAAATTTCAAAAATCACTAAAATTATTAGAATATGAAAATATACCGATGAAATCGGTATCTACTTCAAAAAAACAAGTTGAAAATACTTATTTAGGATATAAAATTTGTGATGATACTACGCATAAATGCAATAATCCAGATAATTATCATTTTCAAAATGAAAATTTTGACTTAATGATAGTAATACATAAAAATTTAAACGATGAAGAATATTATCGTGTTTTGTCAGAAAAAAATGACATTGAAAACTGTAAATTTGATAAAGGAGAGCCTTTATTTTTACAAGTCGAAATTGAACAATTTGGTAAAAGAACATCTATACATGAACATTTGTTTAACTTTTATTTAGATAAAAATGTTATTTTAAGTAAAACCTTTTTAGAATGGTATATGAAAAAATTTTATAGTGTAGAATTACAAAAGGAATATAAATTGCATATTATCGATTCAAATGTTAATTTATTTACAATAAACGAAACACAATGTATTGAATTAATTAAAGAAAATGATGAATTTAAATATTTAATTAAATTGATATAAATACAAACGATTAAAAATATGTATAACTATGGAACCACCGCAAGTTCAAGTATCAAACATTGAAACAACAAGTGATTATGAACACCATTTATTCGATAGATGGACATTATGGGCACATTTACCACATGATACAGATTGGTCATTGAAAAGCTACAGAAAAATAATGAAAATAAAAAAAGTAGAAGAAGTTATTGCCTTAGTTCATTCTGTTCCCGATTTAATGATAAAAAATTGTATGTTGTTTCTTATGCGGGATGGGATAAATCCGACTTGGGAGGATCCAGCAAATAAAAACGGAGGTTGCTTTTCGTTTAAAATATCTAATAAAAACATAGCTAAGATTTGGCGTGATTTAAGTCAAGTTTTAACGGGAGAAACTATATCCAATGACACAAAATTTTTAAAAAATGTTAATGGTATAACTGTATCACCAAAACGTGCATTTTGTATTTTAAAAATATGGATGAAAACGTTAGACTATACTAATCCATCGAAAGTATGTGATATAGAAAATTTAACAATGCACGGTTGTTTATTTAAAAAACATAATCTATCTAAATAAATTATTATTTTAATTAAATTGATTAAAATAATATAAACATAATAAATCCAAATACATATAAATGTCATCATTTTTAGAAATAAATACAGATTTTTCAAGCGATAGTGACTCATCAGAATTGTCCACTCCTAGAAAAATGCGATTATTAAGAATTGATACAAAATTAGATTTGCGTTCAAATACACCTTCTCCCCCGCCTATTGAAAGAAGAAGAACTCCATTACGGCGTGTTCAATCCATGCCTTTATGTGGAATCAGTCCAAGACCAGATAAAGTTCTTAAATTAATACAAACACCAAATAGGTTGATTAAAAATAAAAGAATTAAACTAAAAATAGAAAAGGAAGTAAGGGATACTATAAATGAATTAATACTAAATGTTGAAAAACGTGATATTATTAAAGAATTTGAAAAGTCTGTTCATTTAAGTTCTCAAAATCTCCATTATAGAAATTTCTCTACAAAATAATATTTAAATTATAAATATTATTTTATAAATCGAGTTTGTTGTTTATTATATCAATTAATTGTAGATTAATATTTATTAATGAGCGAACATCGTTTTCTGTAAAATCGGATTTTTTGAAATCACGCATTTTTTCACGTGTTTTTTCCATTTCTTTTCTCGCTAAAGCTTCTTCTTGGGCTTTCGCAACATCTTGAGCAGCTTTTAGTCTTGCATTATTCTCTTGTGTTTCTTTATTAAATTTTGCTCTAATATTTTGATAAATATCTGTATCCCCAAATATATAATCTGTAATGTCTCGACCATCATTTAATTTTTGTGTCCATATTATTTTCCCGTCTGGTAAATCATAAAAATATTGCATCATTACTTCATTTCTATTTGATGTAGCTAAAATTACTGGAGTCATACCTATATCATCTTGAGCATTTAATTCAGCTTTATTTGCCGTCAATAATCCTAGTTTTGTTTTGGATTTTTCTGTTGTCCCATAAGCCGCTAATTTATGTATTGGTGTTTGACCTTCATCATCTTTCATATTCACATCGACTTGTAGTTTTATAAATTCTTTAATAATATCTTCGGGAGTTATAGTTTTTCCGTCTAATTTTTCTTGTATATCTTCCGTTACAACCAAGTTATGATAAGGATATTCGACATCTAAAAATGTCTGTATTTTTTTATAATATTCTTCTCTATCTTTAATTAAAGATATATCACTAGTTAACTCTTTAATTGCAGCCGATGTACCAAATGTTTTTTGTATATTTGCTTGTTTTTCTTCTACCGCAGCAATCTGTTTTTGGTATGCTTTTATACTCGTATCAAACGCCTTTATTTGTAATTTTATATTATTAAATTCTTTTCTATCTTCATCGTTAAACCCATTTTCAAATTTTAATTCTATTTCATTAAATTTGTCAGTTAAACCATTAATAACATTAAAATCTTGAATACTGCCTTTTCCTAGAATATTTTGTTTTGTGTCGATTGTATCTTCTATAGTTTGTAATCTACCAGTTAAACCCTCTACATGTGTTTGTGCTAAACGTTTATCTGTTTCATTTTCAATTTCAACTTGCTTTGTTGCTAATTCATCATCGATTTCAGATAGCTTACTCGTTAATCCTTCTACAAGTGTTTGTGATAAACGTTTATCTGTTTCATCTCGAATTTCATCTTGTTTAGCTGATAAAGCTGTATAAATAACATTCGATTTAACAAATTTATCTCTATCATCCCCACTATTGGTTATAGTTGTTCCTATAGGCCTATCCTTTATAGCATCATTTAAATCTTTTATATCTTTTGTTAATCCTGTAATCCTTTTTTGTGGTAAACTTTCATCGGTTATATTGTCTTGTTTTTTGTTTACTTTTGTTCCTAATTCATCCGCAAATTCTGAAAGAGATTTAATTTTACCTGTAATTGTTAAACCAGCATCAAAAGTATCTGTGCCTAATTTTTTGTTTATATTTTTAATAGCTGTATCGTTAGTTGTTATATTATTTGTATTCGTTATAATTTTTGTTTCATTTGTTTCAATATCCTTTTTATGAACCTTCCTCCACTTTTCAATATCAGGAAGATTCGTATCTTGAACAGTTTTTATTTTAGAATTAATAACACTAATTTGCTTTAAAATACTTGTTGCAGGTTGGCTATCACCAATTAAATCGGCAATCTCTTCAAATGTATCTGCCCAGTTCTTTTTACCCTTCATTAAACCGGCATTGAATGATATTTGTTTTTCCATTTCAGATTTTAATTGTGCTATATCCGTAGAATGTGTGGTTGTCTTTGCTACAGCATTATCTATATTGTTTTTATGAGTACTAGTAAATTCTGTAGTTGTTTTTTTTTCTAATGCACTAATTTTTGCTGTTTGTTCAGCAATTTTCTTTACATTGTTTGTTATTTTAGTAATATCTAATCCTTCTACCAATTCAGGATTTAATTTATTTTTATCATTAATTACTTTTTGTCTATTATTTATTTTAATATTTATATCTCTAATATTTTCTGTTAAATTAGCAACCTTATTTTGTGATAATTTAGAACCTTCTGTTATTTTTGGTTGATAATCATTCAACAATTTGTTATAAATATGTTTTGATTTAACAAATGTATCTTTGTCTGCTCCAGTATTGGTAATAGTTGTTCCTATAGGTCTATCTGCTATATCAGCCGTTAATGTCTTTAGTTTAGCTGTTAATCCTGTAATCCTTATTTGTGGTAAGCTTTCATCGGTTATCTTGTCTTGTTTTTTCAATAAATCTGTATAAATAACATTCGATTTTACAAATGTATCTTTGTCTGCTCCAGTATTGGTAATAGTTGTTCCTATAGGTCTATTCTTTATAGCATCATTTAAATCTTTTATATCTTTTGTTAATCCTTTAATCCTTTTTTGTGGTAAACTTTCATCCGATATTGTATCTTGTTTTGATGCTAATTTAGTTGTAATAGAGGATGTTTGTTCATATGATATAAATTTATCATCTACTGCTTTTACACTATTGTCTATTCTTGTTTGTTCTGCTACAGAATATGGCTTTGCAAGGTTTATTGTATTTTTCTTAGTAGCATCTGCTAAATTTCCAATTTCCTTTTCTATTTTACTAGTTATGTCTTTTACCCATTTTGTTGTCGGAACGCTATTATTATTACTATTTACAGTCGGTTCATCCTTTAATATTGTTGTACTAGGCAAAACGACATTTCCTGTAAATTCCTGATTATTTATATTTGCTTTTAAATTTATTTGATTTTGAACATTACTTTGTATGCCTTTTAAACGTCCAAATTCTACAGGAGTTATATTTTTTGTATCATCTACAGTTGTTTGATTAGCAGCAATTTTTAAATATTGAGGATTTATTAAATTAGATGATGAAATTAAAGATTGTTTGGCATCTAATTGATTTTTTATTGTTTGTCTTGTATCTATACCGACCAATGTATTTAATTGCTCTTTTGAAACACTGCCATCGCCAATATAATTTACATTTAATTTCCCATCAGTGAAATTTTCATTAAAATCACTGATTGTTTTCTCAACTTATTTATTTTTTTGTCAACCGCATCTACCTTTTGAATTTTTGTATCGAAACCGTCTAATTTTGTTATTTTACCTCTTAAACCTTCGACGTGTGATATTGGTAAACGTTCATTAGTAATATTTTTTATTATTTTTTGTTTTTTTTCCAAAGCTGTAAAAATAGCACCAGACCTTAGTATAGTTTGACCGCCTTTCACCGGTTTTGTTTCAACAACATCAGATACCAATACACGCTGTTGTAATTGGTCTGTCAAATTCTTTATTTTTTTTATAGGTATAATTTCGTCCTTGAGTTGTGTTCCTTCTTCAATTGCAGTTTTAATATCACTATTTATAGAACTTAAATATCCAAATGTTGTATCGTCTAGTGTATTTGAACCAATGGTTAATTTTAATGATTTTATTTCACCATTCACATGAAAATCCACATCTGGATCCTGAGTTTTAATACCCACATTTTTATCACAATAAACATTTTCACCCTTTGTTTTAAAAGTATTTGATGTCAATTCGCCATCTCTATTTAAACTAAGTCCACCACCAGCAACCATTGAAATTACATTTTGCTTTACATTTAATGCATCCCATATACCTTTTGAACGGACAAAATTATTAGAACTTCTTATTGGTCGGCTATCAATATTTTCATCTGAAATTTTATTTAAATACAACATAATATCTCCATCCAAATCTTTAATATATTCAAATCGTTTTCCACTTAATTGTGTATCACCCAACCATAACGCCTGTCCTCTAATAACACCATTTACATCTAAAGCAAAATCAGGATCTGGTTTTTTCCCAATACCAACTTTTAAAATAGTCGGATTCAAATACATTTGTGCCAAATCACCGGGAACAACTTTCCAAATATCTCTATGAGCATTAAATTCTTCCCAAAATTTATCAGATAAGTGTAATATATTTCCAGAATCAGAATCTACTTTGGCATCCCTTGTTCCTTCATTAGATATTCGACCTAATGGATTGGCTGCTGTTTCTGTAGTTTCTTCTTCTGTTTTTTCTAATTTTTTTGCCAAATTTTCCTGACCTTTATCATCCAATTTAATTTCATGTGTATTCGTTTTTTCTGTTTCTCGAAATTCCAAATATTTACTTGTTTTTATAATTTTTTGATATTCATCGTCTAAAACCCTTTTTACACCTCCACTTTTATAAAGACTAGGGTATCTATTTATCCACTTACCACTAGTACTATCATATGTCAATACCTGTCCATCTTTTAACGCATCTGATGGATCAACATTACCAAATTCTTGAATGTTTCTTGTTGTTAACGAAACCGCTGCTGCAACACCTTCTTTAAATGGTACATTTTTTACCAACAAGTCTTCTACTTCATCTGCTGTAGCCCCATCTTTACCGGGTTCTCCCTTAGGTCCAGGGTTGCCTTTTTCGCCTTTAAGATCTGCTATAAATTGATTTTTATTGGCAGTATCTTCAGCGGTTGCTCCTTCGCTGTTTCTTTTTACTTGTTGCCAACTTTTAAAAGCACTATCACCCGTTTCCCCCTTCAAACCTGTCTTTCCTTGTTTTCCTTCGGGTCCCAATAACGAAACAAAATCCGCATTTGTAATTAATTCTCCCGGGTCTGGAACATCTTTAGTAACTGTATACAGGATACCTGTTTTTGCCGCCTGAACAATATCTCCTTGTTTATATGTACTATGAAGTGTCTTATCATAGGTTCCAGCAAAAATTGAAGGACCGCGTTCACCAGTGGTACCGGTAGCCCCTTGCAAACCACGATCTCCGCGTGGACCTCTAGCACCCTGTCTACCTTCTGGTCCTCTATCACCTGTATCACCTTTATTAATTGTTCCATCGTTAATTCTTTTTAACAAGTCTTCTGTAAGCGATTGTCCTCCTATTTCCAAACGTCCAGAATTTTTTATCCATAAATGTCCATCATCAGTTAATTCTAATCTTTCAATATCTTTATCCGTTCCATTTTTGGCTTTTGAAAACCATTTATAAGTCCCCCCTGCTGCCCCCAGTTTGCCTACATAAAATTCAGCAGTATCATCTGAATTAAATTTAAACTTACACGATTTGTCGTTGTTCAAATAAATTTTATCTCCAATACCACCTAAAACATGAATTGCCCCATTTACTTCTAATTTTTCTGTTGGTGAATTAGAACCAGTACCAATACCTACATTACCATCTTTTGTTATTTCCATTTTTAAATCGGATGCGTCATCCTCACCGCCTATATAAAATTTCATATTACCCAATATATTATCTTTTTCATCATTCTCTGCATTTGTAGTTCCCTTTAATTTTATACATGTTTTAAGAGCACCATCACCGGCACCTATTTCCAGTTCACTATCTTCATGATCAGTTCCAATTCTGGCATTATAATTACCTACAGACTTGCCGAGAAGCACAATATCACCAGCAAGTCCCATCGCCTGGATCCATTTACCACTATTTGGATTATCTAATTTATAGTATTTTGGTTTGCGTTGCCCGAAGGAATTAATATGATCTACACTTCTACCAGCTATTTTAAAATCAATATGACCATAATAATTGTATGTATATTGATGGGTTGCCTTGGTTTTTTTACCATTTGAATAACCTTTTAAATCTATTTTTGTTGCAAATTCATCTTCAAAACCAGATTGAAGTGTTAACGTTCCCTGATTACTATTGGAAAAAATTTTTGAATTATTATCTTTTCCCCATAATTTTAAATCATTATTTTCATTTAATGTTAATACAGGTAGACTATTTTCTATTTCATAACCAGTTTTATATATACTTGTATTGATTGTCTCGTCTATTCCATTCCAACTTCTATAAAAATTTAACCCTTTTTTATTTAATATCATCGAATATGCGTTATTATCACCAGTCTTCTCCCCTTTTCCTGTTCCTCTAATAAGTTTAATTCCTGTGCTACTAAATGTATCAGAATTTCCCTGAATATTAATAAATGTATTTAAATTTTTTGTGTCTTTTATTTTTAAAGAAGCAGCGTCATTTAAACTATGTGAAATTAATGATAATTTATAATTTTTCTTTAAATTAGTGAGTTGTGTATCACCTATAACCATTCTACCATCTGAATCTAAAGACAATCGATTAATCTTAGAACCTGTGGTTTTATGTTGTTTAAATTGAATGTTCAAGGCTGGTCGATTATCACTATCACCGGCACCATACGCATTTTTCGCCATATCAAAAATTATTCTAGGTTTATTTATATGACTTGCTGTTGTATAATTGTGTTCTAATATAAACATAGGAACTTGACTTGCATTGCTTTTATTAAGAATTAAAGATTTGTCTGTCCAATAATTGTCAGGAAGTGTTATTCGTCCAGCAACATCATTTTTAAACGGATTATCAGCTTTTAAAACAGTTGCTACAGAGGCGGGTGTAGGAGACGTGCCATTATCTCCTTTATCTCCTTTATCTCCCTTATCTCCCTTTTGAGATTTACTGTTCCATTCTTCAATTTTTTCATATGTAATAGTTTTTATCTCTGAATTGCTTGATTTTTTAAGAATTAATTTAGTTGCTTTTATATTACCATTTACTTCTAATCGTTCACTAGGAACAGTATCTATACCAATACCAACACCTGCTTGAGTTGATGTCCCTTTTGGATTTAATAATATAGGGTAAGGACGAGAACCATACCCTTGTATATAACTCATTCCACTTGTATATAAACTACCCATGTATAAACCCCATTTCGAAGTCGAAGTAGTTTCTGTTTTTTCACAATAAAAACTTGTTGTACTATTAAAATTCTCAAAACCATCTGGTATAGTATTTTTATTCGCATCACTATTTAACAATTCATTACTTGTATGAAGTATACATTGTGGGTCGCTTGTTCCAATTCCGATATTTTTATTTAATACAGTAGCAGATGTGCCACTAATATTCCAGGCAGAATCACCTGTATCTCCCTTTTGTCCTCGCGGTCCAGCCTGTCCTCGAGCACCATCGTTTCCCCTATCTCCCTTAGGTCCTTGTGAACCAACATTTCCTGTATCTCCCTTATCTCCCTTTGCAGATTTACTGTTCCACTCTTTAATTTTTTCATATGTAATTGCTAGATTAGGCTCACTCGATTTTTTAAATCTTAAAGCACCTACAACTTCTACATAATTATTAGTTGAACTAAATATTTTCTTGACATCGATGGCCGATTTTGAAATTAATGTAAAATTGGAAGCATCGCTTACTTTAATATTACCACCAACAACTTCTAATTTTTCTTGTGGATCATTTGTGCCAATACCTACACGTTTAGTGGCACCTTTAATTGATAATATATTATCATATGTGGACTTGGACCAATTAAAATAATTTATACTAAATGTTCCACCAACATTATACCCCAAGCTATAAGCGTGTTTTGAGCCGCTATTTTCAAATACAAGTCCGTTTTTAAATTTCGACGCTGATGCATTAACCTGCCCTTGTTGTTTTAAAAATATATTACCACTATTAATATGTAATTTATATGTTGGGCTATTAGTTCCTATACCAATACCATTTCTAGTAAAACAAGCAATATCCTTTACTGTCTTTCCAGAACCATTATTTTGTTCACTCCTTATAATAAATTTATTCTCCGTATCATCCGCCAATCCCAAAACTAAAGAACCATTATTAGTAGCTCCTTCTCCATAAATTCTCGCACCATCACTTCCATCGTTTCCATCTATTCTTGAGAATTGTATGTATTCTTTTTTATCGTCTGTGTCAGATTTATCCTGAAAATTTGTAAATTTTCCCATAGAACCTTCAATTCGAATCGTCCCGCTAACGTGTAATTTTTCTTGTGGTGTAGTCGTTCCAATACCAACATTATTTGCATAATTAATACTATCAGTTCCATTAGACCATTGGGTAGCACCCGGCAAATTGGTAAGTTGAGAACCATTTCCAATAAAGTTAGTTGCTTTAATATCACCATTAACATGTAATTTTTCAGTTGGTTGCAATATTCCAATGCCTACATTGCCATCACCATCTATCACCATTCTTTCGGTAAGTGTTCTAGTAGATGACCCAGATGATTGAGAAGTCCAAAATCGCAAGTTTGAATTATTATAAGCACCACCAACACTACTAGTAATGGATGCCATTTTATAATCTTGATTTGTATTTTTCCAAACAAGTCCAAATTTTGTATCTGCTTCATTGGTTGTTATATTTAACTGTAATAAATCTTGTATGGTTTCTATTGCACCAGAATATGATTTATTTATATTTACCATATTATTTGCATCTAAATTTGTGCAAACTATATCACCACTTACTTGCAATTGTTTTGTTGGATTAGCTGTTCCTGAGCCACCAATTCGAATCTTTTCTGAAAAATAAATATCAGTGTTATTAGCGGTTGATTTACCAGTGCCCGGCACATTGGTAATTAGAGAACCATCGCCTTTAAATTTAGTTGCTTTAATATCGCCATTAACATGTAATTGTTCATCTGGATCGGCTTTTCCTGAACCTCCAATTCGAACTTTATTTGAAAAAAAAATATCATCAGTATTATTTGCAGCTTTCCATTGAGAAGGCGACAAGCCAGTAAGTTCTGAACCATCGCCTTTAAATTTAGTAGCTTTTACATTACCATTTACCACTAATTTTTCACTTGGTTTGTTTGTGCCTGTATATTCTTTTCCAATAGCAATATTTCCACCCTTAGGGTTTAATAATATTGGATAATACTGACTAGTACCAGATCCTTGTATATAACTCGTACCACTTGTATATAAAGTGCCCATGTATAAACCCCATTTTACATTTCCATCTGTTTTTTCTCCATAAAAACTTGTTGTAATATTAATATTATTGGGTCCAGAAGGTATAGTATTTCTATTTGCTGTGCTACTAGTTAAAGTATCTAGAATGTGCAATCTACATTTTGGGTCAGTCGTTCCAACACCAA
>MDTG01254356.1_pt1 | contig 14916 bp, 4 predicted proteins | sample 811421 | NCBI WGS metagenome assembly MDTG01 (sample SAMN05326645, study PRJNA326480) | marine metagenome | isolation source: seawater | place: Pacific Ocean: South East | collected 2011
AGAGCAAAATTCAGGAATTCATCCGTCAGAATACAGCATACAGTGTGAGATCCCCTATCACTAGAATCTGTGTTGCAACAGCCATCTCGGTACCACCCAGTCATTGGATCAGTAGAACAGGGTTGAAGTTCAGTCCCATTGACATTGACACTTGGGTGCATATAACGACGGTAGTATGGGGAATCTTAACTCTGTGTGAATATTCCTTTCCTTCGAATAATTGAAAGCATATCTTTAGGGTCGAATTTCAAGTACCCAATCAAGCGATGCTCCTGCCCCAGTGACCATTGCTCCGACGCTACAATTTTTCTCATGGCTTTTTTCGATAATCCTCTCTACTAATTTTTGAGGAACATCACCTTCGATGACATAATTCATTCTAATGGCAGTAAATTTTCGAGGAGGTTCTTCGCGTCGATCGGCATCCAATTCAATCCACATATCTCGCACATTTTCCATGCGGTGCTTGAGGCCGGTGATGACATCCAGTAGCGTACATCCACCATGGGCAAGAAGAACCATCTGAACGGGATTCGGCGACTCACTTGTGTGCATTGGCATGGTAATCCCGTGTTGGTTTTCACCCTCTAAATCTTCATCCCCCATCCAGCGTACTATTCCTTTCATATCTACGCGCACACGTAAGGAGTGGATGAGGGTTAGCATCATCAATGTCCTCTTTCTCGGCGCGATTGAGAGACATGTCTGGTACTACAATCACAATGCAAAATGGCGCACTAAATGTCCCAAATGACCCGATAGTTCACTATATCGAGGGAGATGGCATCGGAATCGACATTACTCCCGTAATGATTGAAGTCGTTGATGCTAGTGTGAACAAAGCCTACAATGGGGAAAAGCAAATCCATTGGAATGAAGTGCTTGCTGGTGAGAAAGCCTTCAATGCAACAGGAGAATGGTTACCTGATGAGACACTCGATGCAATGAGAAATGGGTTAGTATCAATCAAAGGACCCCTAACAACACCTGTTGGTGGCGGGATTCGAAGCCTCAACGTCGCTCTCAGGCAGCGTCTCGATCTTTTCGCATGTGTCCGTCCGGTTCGCTGGTATGCAGGCACCCCTAGTCCAGTGCGAGACCCAGGAGCAGTCGACATGATTATTTTCAGAGAAAACAGTGAAGACGTCTATGCAGGAATAGAATGGGAAGCAGGTTCTGATGAGGTTGCCAAAGTGATAGAGTTCCTCCAGAATGAAATGGGAGTCACCAAGATCCGCTTCCCAAATACAAGTGGTATCGGAATCAAACCAATCTCCAGCGAAGGGACAGGACGAATTGTTCGTGCCGCAATTCGATATGCGATTGACAACGACAAGGATAGCGTAACACTTGTTCACAAGGGCAACATCATGAAATTTACAGAAGGAGGCTTCCGAGATTGGGGTTACCAACTTGCGCAGGATGAATTTGGTGCAGAGTTACTTGATGGAGGCCCTTGGTGTTCGCTAATCAATCCAAATACAGGAAATACAATCATCATCAAAGATGTAATTGCAGATGCGATGTTACAACAAGTATTGACTCGACCAAGAGAGTACGGAGTTCTAGCAACAATGAATCTCAATGGCGATTATATTTCAGATGCACTTGCAGCCCAAGTTGGAGGAATTGGAATAGCACCTGGTGCCAATATCAATTATGATACGGGAATTTCGATATTTGAGGCAACTCATGGCACCGCTCCGAAATATACAGGACAGGACAAAGTCAACCCAGGAAGTCTGATTCTCAGCGCAGAAATGATGCTACGGCATATGGGTTGGTCCGAAGCAGCAGATCTCATTGTGAAGGGAATGGAGGGCGCGATTAGTGCCAAGACGGTGACTTACGATTTTGAGAGATTAATGGAAGGTGCCACCCTACTCAAGTGCTCAGAGTTTGGACAGGCAATCATTGAACATATGTAACGCTCAACCTTCTTCTGCCCATTTGATTAATCGATCAATTAACTCAGATTTCTTCCCGCTAACTGGAAGATCCCTTTCCTTGAGTAGATCAGTCAACTCTTTCTTGGTCATTGTATCTAGATCCGGTAATTCCGGTTTAGTGGAATCTTCTTCCACATTTTCAATTTCAGCATTAATCATCTCGACGATATCTTCAGCATCCTCGTTAGCTACAGTCTCTTGCTTCCGCCTTACTCTCTTCCGCTTGTTTTCACTAACAGGTTTTGTCGGCGTATTGTCAAAGGTATGATCTGCAATTCTTCGGTTCCATAAATCGATATAATGACCTGGAGAAAAGCGACCTGCTTCCACGTGTAGGAACATTCTCTTGGTAGCAGCATCCGTTGTCAAACCAAGGGAAACAGCTTTCTCCATAACAGATGCCAACTCATCATTTTCCTTTTGTTCCATCAATACATCATCGTCATCAAATTCGAATTTCCGGTCTTCGATTTCTGATATAATTTGTTGAAATTGCCTATTGGATATAATTCCCGCTTCAAACAAACTAGTTGCTTGATTGGCAGCCCTTCTTAGTTGCAAAGGATTTGTAGCACTTGCAACGATATCCATCATCTTCTTCTTCTGCTTCCCCCTTCCAGTTAGTATCAAGGTTCGTTGACCAACAACGAGTAAGAGAACGATTGGAATTAGGATAATACCAATTGCAGTTATTTCACCTGCTAGTAATTGCTCAAAGAAGGTTTCATCTTCTGCGGCTTTGATTGCATCATCACATCCATCTTTGTCGAGATCGTTGAGTGTTTCAGTCCACAGTTCTGGGCATAAATCAAATTCATCGAGAACACCATCTCCATCGTCATCATCGTCCTCTGCACCATCACGACAACCATCAAGATCCATATCATTGCTAATATCAATAGGAACAATTAGGCCATCATTGGTCCTAATCACTTCACCCTGTGGACAAGCATCTTCATCGTCATTTAGACCATCAGCATCATCATCATCGTCTTCAAACGAATCCAAACAACCGTCACCATCTATGTCATTCGTTTCATTGGAAATCCAATTTTTCTGTGAACCAATTGATGCCGAACAACCATCGAGTACGTTGCCATTGACATCACGATCATTGACTCCATCGTTATCATCATCTAGATCTTCACTGAAATCCCAACATCCATCATTGTCATAATCTGTTAACAGGGTCGGCGTCCATCCCTTGTTCCCTTTGGGGCATGAATCATTTTCATCGAGAACACCATCTCCATCATCATCATCATCACACAAATCACCATACATGTCATTGTCATAATTATCTTGGTCAGTATTTTCAATATCCAAACAATTGTCAAAGGTATCCCCAACGAGGTCCCCATCTCTGTCATTGAGGGGGTCGCAACCATCAGGAATACCATCGAAATCCGAATCTAAAGCATCATTGAAGCCATTACAGATATCATAGGTATCCGACCATCCATCGCCATCACTATCTTCCCCAGGCCACGAATACCACTGATCTTGGACAAGCACATCTCCATCAATTGATTCCAATATGCTGGACATGTTTGTTGTCCCAAACCAGTTATCTTCTGCAACAATATCAGCAGATGTAAGAAGTGGAGCATCAATAACAAGTTGATCTATTGTTGTGAATATGTTATCTGTCACAGTGATGGTGTCAATCGTATTTGGTGAACTCTGTGAAATTGAAATCGCTTGAACCAATTCTGACATGTTGTTATCTGAGATTGTTGCAAACCGAACATCAGTCATATCAATAGCAACACTTGATGTTAGATTCGACATGATATTGTCTTGAATCGCAATGGACCCGATACTATCCAATATTAGCATCGGCACACCATTTGCCCCACTATTTGAGAATTGATTATTCAAAATAGTCGTTTGAGAAATTAAACCATTTACTGGTTTGATTCTAATCGTAGATGCAGAATCAGAAATAATATTCCCAGAGAAGTCAACAGATGACAATTGCCCAGCCCCAGTATCAACAGCATTGGGAGTTGTTGTGAATATGAAATTCCCATCGATATCATTGAATTCGTTATTCGATATTTCCACATCTTCTCTTAATCCAGATGCAATAATTGCGGAAGACGAAGAGGAATTTCCATTGAATACCATATTTTTAATCGTCAAATCTGAGATTCCACCGGGTGCATTAATGTGAAACATGGATTGGCCAGAGGAAGTACCTCCATCCAAAGTAAGACCGTCAAAAGTCAAGTTTTGAATCAGATAAGTTGCTTGTACATTTACACCACCAACAATTTCGGGACTTGCACCCTCCTCTGCCTTGAGCATTAGATTTGCAAGAATTTCTGAATTAGATATGGTTAAAATTTCATCGAAAACACCATCTGACAATTCGATTGTAAACCAACTATTCTGTGATGCCACAACTGTGTGTGCGACAGCCTCACTAGCACTTGAAAAATACGCAATCGACTCACCGATTAGAAGAGAAAGATTCTTCCCACCCGTTTTTGCATATGGTTCGAGTTTTGTTTCCTCAACAGTAGTCGAATCGCCCACATTGATCATGTAAACACCAACATCATTGAAGTTTGAATTATCTTCATTGAAAACTCCTCCATCAGTTAGTTGTAGCGCGGCACCAACATCCAATCGCTCGTACAGATTATTTTGAACAGTCACCCCACCCTGTTGGTCATCAGGATAAGAAGTTCCAAAATTCCAGTTTACTTGTTCATGAGCAAAAATGGCCATTCCTGGTGTGGGTAAACCATCAACTCCTGGCAACCCACCCCACAAACCATCATGGATGTCAGCAAATCTATTGTTCTCGATAAGGGCTCCTCCGCCCTCATTAAGAGAATGTACTTCATGCAAGGAAATCCCTAGACCAATGGAACCCCCAACACCTCCGATGTCATAGATTTCATTTCCTCTAATTTCTAAACCATCAATTGTATTCGTTGCAGTACCACCGGGTTTAGCATCAGTCAATATCCCCCATGACGTTGAACGAGCACCATCAACTCTTTTTGCCATCCCGTGGATGAAGTTGTTATTGATTTCAATATCTGATAAATTACCTTGTGCGCCAGAGACATATATTCCCCATCGGGTACTTTCATCACCTCGAATATCAAAGCCATCAATTGATACCAGACTACTTTGAATCAGGAATCCACCAGACGTTTGTTCAATATCAACAATTGTTTCCTCTAGGCCCCCTGCACTCCTAACCAAAGCACTCTGCCCACTACCTGCACCTTTCAGACTTAGAGGGTGGGAGATGGTAATGGAGCCTGTAAGCTCGTATGTTCCAGCATTTACCCAGATGGTATCACTCGGGCTCGATGCTATGACTGCATCCGCAATTGTACAATATGGATCTTCCACAGAACCATCACCGAAATTGGGGCAATTGGCAACATCCACATATATTTCACTTCGACCTTGTGTGGCAGAACTCATTGGCAAAGATACAGAGAGGAACAAAAGAGAAACAAGCGCAAACGCAAGCACACGCTTTGAACCAATCACAATCTCACCTCTAACTCAACCAATCATCATCATCAGAGGGAGCATCATCTAAATTTTCAGCATCCCTGTATTCCTTGTATGCTTCCCATTCTTCATCAGAAATCTCCCCATCACCATCAGTGTCAATAGCATCGAACATCACGTCGCCAGCTTCACTTCTTTCCCAAGCAGACCTTTCAGCGGCTTTTCTTCGCATAAGGGCCATCATAGTCAATCCAACAGCAATCATTAGTGCGATAACAAAGGCACCAATAGCCCAGTAATCCTTACTTTCTTTTTCAGCAATCCCACTTGACAAAACACAACCCTGAGCATCAACGATAGATCTTTGCGCTTTCAGCGTATTTGGACAGATATCGAATTCATCGATTACTCCATCCCCATCCCCATCGTCTGTTATCGTGTCACCTTCAATAGCACAACCATTGGTTTTGACAGGTGTATTTGCTTTAGTATTGATACATCGGTCCAAATCATTGGTAATGCCATCTCCATCACTATCAAGTTGATAATTCGCGCAACCATTGACATTGACATTTAGATCTTCAACAGTGTTTGGACATGCATCCAATATGTCGACAACTCCATCATTATCTGCATCAGATAATCCAGCCGTACACCCAAGTAAATCGACTTCTGCTCCGAATGGGGTATTCAAACATTGGTCATTTGCATCAGACACCCCGTCATCATCGGCATCTCTCTGAGTGGAGCCACAACCAACCAAGTCAGTAGTAACAACATCATAACCGGGAGTTCCTGGGCAATCATCATTTGAGTCGGGAACTCCATCATTATCAGAATCCTTCTGACTCAAACCGCAACCCTGTGAATCTACTACGTCACTTGCGGGGGTGAAAGGACAATTGTCGTATATGTCTGCAACACCATCCATGTCATTGTCATCGGTAACAGCATCACCTTCCGCACAACCGACCAAATTGATTTCAGATCCAGGAGGCGTGGTATCACACACATCAATTTCGTCATTGATAGAATCTCCATCAGAATCTTTCTCAGAAGGTGCACAACCATCCATATCAACAGACGAACTCAATGGGGAATCGGGACATAAATCTGCATTATCCATAACTCCGTCCCCATCACTGTCCAGTTGGGATCCTCCGCAACCAAATTCATTGACAGATTCATTTCCAGGGGTTCCCGGACATTGATCTGCAATATCCTTGTAACCGTCTCCATCAGTATCTCTTTCAGAAGGCCCACAACCTGTTTGGATATTGACCTGTGCGTGTTCCGAAAATGGGGTATTCAAACATTGGTCAATATCCTCAGTCACGGAATCTCTGTCGGTGTCATCAAGACAACCGTCTGCCCCCAAAACGCCAGTCCCATCTCCAACGTATGCATCATACTCAGGTGCAGCAAATTCATCCGGGCAACTGTCATCTGGATCATAAAATTGGTCTTCATCCGCATTATCTATGCAACCGTCCGCTCCAGTTTCAGATGAGCCAATCCCTGTATAATCATCGTAATTCAATGCATTTTCGGTTGGACAGAGATCATTCCATATAGGCACTTGATCACCATCGTCGTCAGATTCTAAAATCTCCAAAACCTGCACCACTTGAACAGAAGTACCACCTATATCGTCGATAGCTCTCAAAATGATAAGCAGATTCCCAGTTGGCAGTAAATTGGTACTGAAGTTGTTTGAATTGGGCATGCGATCCCATCCAGTAAAACCCTCGTAAACATCAGTCTGATTGTAGTATTCAACGGTCCCTTCATTCACATCATACTTCTCAATAATCCATTCATAGGTAGTGATTGGTCTTTCACTAGTAAACTCAACGGTGAAATTGACCGGACGTCCTTTGAACACAGCCTGCCCTGTAGGGGTACTCTGCCAATATTCACTAGTTATTCCCTGACTCCCTACCACAAGTTCAGGACGATCCCAAACTGAAAGGTTGAACTCGGAAGAATCGTAACCCCCTCCATTCCATGAATAAAGAGTCAATTCTAATGGTTCATGCTGTGTTGTAGTCGGAGTTCCTGAAATCACACCACTTGTAGCATTGAAAGTCATGCCGGGAGGCAACACCCCGTTATTTTTACCAGGAGGATTTGCAGAAACCATCTGAAGGCCGTGATCGTTTGTGTTTGAAGCCGCGATACCTGTAAGATAGTTGTTTCCTTCTCCACCACAATATGGAGCAATTTCTCCTTCAATCTCTAAACAGATTGTGGATCTAATATTGTACGATTCACTTCCACTCAACTTGGCAACATACATCCCAGTAACACTCTTGTAATCTTCATCATTACCAACACCTTTCCAATTCAAGGCATGCCATCCACCCTTATTTGCTCCAAAGCATCGAACGAGATTGTCTTCAAACAGGACACATGTACCACTATCACTCTTCGCAACAGTGACGGGTACAGAGTTTGAATCGATTGTCAAACTATATCCACTGGCATGGTCTGTGAAATCAATATGGTTCACGTTGTCTGAATATGTGTCAGTACTACTGCTTGGATTGTTTTGGCGATCATGTCCTTCCCCCCAACACCAAAGCCGAACCACAATTGATGCAGAATCCGTACGGTCGTTTCCAATCACGCAAACACCATTATTATCTAAATCAAAGTCAGTGATTTCAACATCAGTATATGCTGAACTGAATGACACCTTAATTGGAACTTCGTTTTGCTTAGTCTTGCTGTAGTCTCCAGCTATACTACCTCCATAAGTGGCCAACCAATTTGACTCATTATGTCCATTAGCAGGAGTATTACTAGTACCGCCCCAACACCATAAATCTCCATCCGAGTCCAAGGCACAAACCCTGCTTGTGTAGACTTCAACATCAATGAAATTTACAGTTTCATCTACATGAACTCTGGTTGGATAATATCGTGATTGACGATCCCCCACGCCCAATTGCCCATGGCCGTTACTTCCCCAACAATACAACTTCGCACTTGCGATTGCACAAGCAGTATCTCCATGCACTGAGATGTCCTGCACAGCAGGTTCTGTCCAAGGCGAGGATTGATTTGTTGCAGGCAGAGGATAAGACATAGAATCAATGAAGACTCGGTCAGCCCCAATTGTCGACGGACTCGCATCCTTGGAGTATTCCAATACTATTGAGTGGTTTCCAGAAGTTACGGGAATGGTTACAACTCTCCAACCCGCCACATTAACAGCTACATCGGCACTTACAGAACCATCAACGTAAATGTTCAATTTATCGCCTGTGTCACTAGAATCAAATGCACATAATTTGAGGTACCCGTCACCTGTTTCGACATCGATAGTGATTGCCGAGTGTTCTCCATCAGCAATTGTTTCATTGGCGTTTGTATTATAATCTCCAAGATTTGAAGATGCAGAACCGAGCCCCATCCATCCATCAACAAAGCCAGAAGTTAGGGGAAGTTGACTCAACTCACTGTTATTTACAAATGACCAATTTCCACTGCTGGACTCAGTCTCATTCCACACAAAAGAAGTGCCATTTTCGAACGATTCGAAATGGTGATCAGATTCAACCCTCCACTCACACCCAAGATAATTGTTGGTATTTGCTACAGAAGTATCGGATTCAGCAGTAGTGGGCGCCTGTTGTGCGTCCGGATTCGCTGCAAATGAGATCTGTGAAGCACTTTGATAAACATCTACCTTGCCATTTCCTAAAGTTCCTAGATTATTGTCGTCTCCCCAACACCATAATGTGCCATTTGTCACAATTGCACAGGCAACTCGCGTCCCGAGGTCTATTTGCTGAATATCTAAATTGGACGCACTACCAACAAGCGCAGTGGGCTGTTTAAAATATTCAGACTCAGTAGATTCATTGGACAAAACTTGGCCAACATTCTTCCCCCAACAGTACACCTTTCCATCTTCAACTAAGGCACAGGCCCGTGAATTATCAAGGTCCATACCTCCAACATAATTGGCATGTTTCCCTCTCAATTCCCACCAAGCATCCTCTCCACCAGTATTGGTAGGGGGCTCAATAGTTTCAAAATCCCCACGAGTAATAAGGTAGTCATTAGAAGAACCATGATCGATCGATGGGCTCGAAGGCTCCACAATTTCAATCCTCATGACATTAGTTTCTCCAGTAATTTGGTCAATTACTTGGAATCCTCTTGATACATTCTCCCACCATCCGAATACCTTGTAATCTTTTACATCCATAACTCCATTTGGAGTTCCGGAAATCACTCCAGTGGTGAGATTGAAATCAACACCATCTGGTAAGACTGGATAGGCATTAGGGTACGGATCCTTTTGCCAACTTCTCGCATCTGTCAGATAATTACTTTGCCACGACTGAGAATAATGCAAATTTCCAAAAGTAAAATAACGCAATTCATCAATGGTCCCATCAAAACCATCTGCAAAAATACATTCATTACCTTGACCCCATGTCATCATACCAGTTCCTACCTCTTCAGGATTGGTGTTGTTCACCACAGAAAACGTTCCAGAAGAACTACTAGATGCATTATCGACAAAAACTTGAGTTTGCAAGTGTTGACCATTTTTTTGGCGATGATAACGAAGCCCAATGTAGTTCCATTCTCCAACATCAACAGTATCCATATTAACAGTCCCGAGTGTACTTCCAGCCTTGGTTCTGTAAATCGTACTTTCATCTATTTCACCAATGTGGTTTGCACCCCAATAGTAGTTCACTTGCAGATATCCATCGGCCATAAGATTGACAACGATTGCATCAAAGGTACCATTGGGATTCATTATTTCACGCTTGAACAATTGTCCTCCAAGAACATCAGGTTTGAAAAATCCAGCAAAACCGTTGGAATATTGATGCCAGTCAGTACCATGGGGCTGGCAATTACCTGCAGTTAGGTTGGAACCAGCGTAACCACTCAACTCATATCCCTGACGCCAGTAACCATCCATTGCCCAATTCGTAACTCCATTGCTGATTAGATCATCAGGAACATGATCTGATTGTACATCATCACCTTGATCGACACGTCCTGGCGTATCGAAATTCCACCAATGCGACCCCATCATGTCATGATTCCAAGTCCTGCTCCAGCTAGGAAGTACGCTGGTTAGTCCATCAGCGGGCTCTATCGAGAAACCACTCGGTGTTGCTGTACCGAGAAATGGGAACATGATTGGGCTAAATTGAGTCGCCATAGTTGTGCCATTAACTAAGGCATTAGCACCCGTCATCGACATTGCACTTCCAGCATAAAAGATGTACTGGGGCGGCTGCCCTCCACTAGTCATTTGCATCTTGGTTGCATTTTCGAGCCGATAACTCTCGTCAGATACAGTATTTTCTTCGGGCAAAAACCCAGTCATTGGCATTAGAATCATTAGCAATGCTAGGTAAATCGCTTTCCACTTCATACGGGACACCTACGGTGTCCCCGTCGAGAGGGCCAAATATAATACCCGCTGTTATTTTCAAAAACAGGCCAATTTCAGTCAATCAAACAAATCGTCATCATCATCTAACAAATCATTCATGTCAGGCAATGCATCCTCGGGATCAATTTCGAAATCATCATCGTCATCTAACAAATCAGGCAGACTTTCACCTTCATCTAGGTCGGCGGTGGAATCACCATCATCATCTAACCAACTATCATCGTCATCAAGTACGGACGAATCATCATCCCAATCGTCCATATCATCGTCAGAATCGCTAGTAATATCATCATCATCAAGTTCAGCGAAGATGTCGTCCGCAGTCAACTCTTTCTTCTCTTTCTTCTTGCTTGATTTCACCTTCTTTTCAGACGGCCTAACCTCGTCATCTTCCTTCAATTTCCAACGAACTGCAATTACGAGCCCTGCAATAATTATCGCGATGAGTACACCAATAATAATCGCCCAGGTACTCAATGACATAGAATCACCACCGCGCTTTATCGCACCATCTGATTGAATACAAGCTTCATCTACATCGCTTGCATCAGTCCAGTCAGTTCCTGCAATTTGCTCTTCCTTGTCTCGACACCCATCACCATCAGTATCTCTTTGCGAGGCGCCACAGCCTGATTGATTTGGAGACTCATCAATAGGTGTATCTGGACAGATATCAAGCCCATCATGAATCCCATCGAAATCAGAATCAGCATACTCTGAAGGAGCACAACCATTCTCATCTATTTGGTTTAGAAGGTGAGATGGTGTTGAATCACACTGATCATCTACATTATTCAACCCGTCACCATCTAAATCCATGTCAGAATCGCATCCGTCAGGGATTCCATCACCATCGACATCTAATCGGTCATCATGTCCTTCACAATCATCTGCTGCGTTGGGTACCTGATCACCATCTCTGTCTTCATCCATGACATCACAGATGTGATCGCCATCAAAATCAACCGGGGTGTCAGAATTATCCAAAGGATTGCTTCCACATAGACTTTCTTCAGTATCAGACCAAGTATCTTGGTCATCATCTTCATCAAGATTATCACCAGTACCATCACCATCAGTATCAACACTTTCGTTTTCATCAAGAGGGAACGGGTCATCGACATCAAGAACACCATCTCCATCATCATCTACATCAGCAACATTGCCAATACCATCATTGTCTGTGTCTTCGTATTCAGTAGGATCTAAGGGCAATGCATCCCAGGTATCTGGCACACCGTCCCCATCATCATCAGTATCTGTGTTGTCTGGTTCACCATCGCCGTCCGTATCCATCAAACAATCAGCAGCTGAAGTCGATGCCGGGCCCAATGTTGAGGCACCATTAGGGCAAGGAGTTGGGGCAGTATTGCCCAAACCAGCAGCATAAGTTCCAATTGGGGCATCAGTACAACCTGTTGCACCCACCCAATCTTGCCAAGTTCCTTCCGGACAAAGAGTTTGACTGACCGCTTCACTCAGGGCTACGAAATTCCCCGGATCAGCAGACAAGCAAGTGGTGCGCCGATAATTTGGTTGATATGTTCCCGGTGCACAATCCTGTTCCCAAATACTACCATCATTGCTTGTGTAATGGCCGGGACTTGTATCTACACAATCATCACTCGACACCGACCCATAATTTGGATTGTACGTACCTGCAAGACAGGGCGTGTCATCGAGTGCCCCATAGACGTCAACGTAATGCCCACGAGCAGCTTGAGTTGGTTGCGCTTGTCCCGTAGTTGGGACATAAAATCCGGGCTGTGCCTGTTGACATGCTGTTGCACTTTGAGATGCAGTGTTTGGATTGAATGTACCTGCAAGACATGCTTGTTGAGAAGTTGCTTCATATCCGGCAACATAGTGACCTGGGCTTGCTGGTGTTTGAGTTGTACTTGCCATTTGATTGACATAGTAACCAGGCTCTGCAGATAAACAGGCATCTGAAGAACTAGAAGCATTTGCTGGATTGTAAGTACCTACGCCACACCTTATTTGTGCCGTTGCCCCGGTTCCTTCCACATAATGTCCTGGCGCCGCAGGGATTTGGACAGCACTAGCCCCACCTGGGACATAATAACCCAAATCGGCAAGAACACAATCTGTAGAATCCGTCGAACCGTAATTTGGATTGTACGAACCAGCTAAGCAGGGCGTCTCTGTGGTTGCCCCAATTTGATCCACATAGTAACCAGGTCCGGAAGTGGTTTGTTCAAAACTCGCAGGATTGGTTACATAATGACCCAGAGATGCTGGTATACAAGCAGACGCGCTCCCAGACGCATTGTCTGGATTGTACGTGCCTGCCTGACATGGCGTTGGTTGTGAAGCGCCGACAGTATCGACATAGTAGCCACGACTAGCAGCTGTTTGGGTCGTAAGAGCCTGTTGAGGTACGTAGTGTCCTAGATCGGCTAACATACAAGCAGACGCATTTGTAGACCCTGAGTTTGGATTGTATGAACCCGCCTGACAAGGCGTTGGTTGTGATGCACCGTGCGTATCGACATAGTAGCCAGCCACAACTCCAATTTGCGAAGTACTCGCAGAGTTGGGGACATAGTGTCCAGGATCTGCTAGCATGCAAGCAGACGCGTTCCCTGAGCCATTGTTTGGGTTGTATGAGCCCGCCTGGCATGGCGTTGGCTGTGACGCACCGTGCGTATCGACATAGAAACCAGCAACGGCTTCAATTTGCGCAATACTCGCATGATTTGGTACGTAGTGTCCAGGATCTGCTAGCATGCAAGCGGAGGCATTATCGGAAACAGCGTTCGGATTGTAGGAACCCGGCAAACATTGAGTTTGTGTGACCGAACCATTGACATCAACATAATGCCCAGGGGTTGCATCTAAACAATCGGTTTGTCCCGTCCCTGGTTGATAAGTTCCAATCAGACAAGCCGTCTGATTATCTTGTCCGGGCGTATCGACATAATGTCCAGCATCAGCGTCTATACACGAAGTCTGACCCATCATCGACTGGTATGTTCCATTGGCACATGGCACTTCAGAAATAGCGCCAATAGTATTGACATAATGTCCTAGAGACGCCTCAACACAATTGGCTTGTGTGGTATTTGGTTGATATGTTCCAACCGAACATTCGATTGCGACCAGATTCCCACTACCATTTGCATAGTGACCAATCGGAGCCTCTTCACAAGAATATCTTCCAAAGTATCCTTCATCACATGCTGTGGTTAGAACAGGATTGTTCGGGAATTCATCCTCAGGACTTGCAATTCCATCTCCGTCTTCATCACCAGGCATGTTTGTGTCATACACATTGAGCACACCGTCTCCATCTCGATCTCGCTCTGATAGAACAATTGATTCACTCAAAGGAGCACCAATTGGTACCAGTGAGTCATTTCCAGTTCCATCACCAAGCTGGTCATGTTGATTGTCACCCCAACAGTAGGCATCACCGGAACTGCCTACGGCACATGTATGGCTGATTCCAGTAGTCAAAGAAACAGCACCTAATGAGGTGTTGGTTTGCACATATTTCGGTATATTTGAGTGTGAAGTAGAGTTGTCTCCCAATTGTCCATCAGCATTGTTTCCCCAGCACATTATAGTGCTATTTTCAAGCAATCCACAAGTGTGCCGCTCACCAGTTGCAATGGCTGTTACATTTGCATCAATGGTGATTTCTGTAGGGGTATTTTGACTCAGCACAGTTCCATCACCTAATTGGCCACGATCGTTCCAACCCCAGCAGTGTGCTTTGGCATCATCGAGCAGAGCACAAGTATGCTCTCCTCCTGCAGAAATGGCCACGGCTCGCTGGACATCAAAGTCGATGCTAATTGGAATGTAACTATTGTTTGCGGTACCATCTCCAAGTTGGCCCTGGCTATTGTATCCCCAACACATCATAGTGCCATTGTTGGTTAGAGCACATGTATGTGAATCACCTGCTGTTAATGACACTGCAGACACATTTTGCCCCAGATCTACCCAAACGGGTGCACTGCTAGAATTAACAGTCCCATCACCCAGTTGTCCATGATTGTTGTATCCCCAACAATTTACGGATGC
>MDTG01293467.1_pt1 | contig 14916 bp, 8 predicted proteins | sample 811421 | NCBI WGS metagenome assembly MDTG01 (sample SAMN05326645, study PRJNA326480) | marine metagenome | isolation source: seawater | place: Pacific Ocean: South East | collected 2011
ACCAGAGCATGGCTGTCTTTCTATCTTGGTCACTACCCAACGTCATGACTCGACTGACGACCTGAGGTTGGCCAGCTACGCTTAATCCCCCTAAAAAGAATGCGAAGATCCACAGACTTACGCCAAATTTGAGATCCGCGGGGACGAGGCTTGTTAGGTTCGCATTTTCAGCAACCAATCCACCGTGTAATCCAGAAAATCCCCCAACTTCTTGGAGAGCCACATAACAGAGCAAACTTGAACCAACTATCATCACACTAGATTGAGCGGCATCCGTCCAGATAGAAGCCCTAATTCCACCTGCGTAGCAATATGCTACGACCAAGACAAAACCGATCAATATACCAAAAACCTCTGACCAACCAAGCATCACAAAGAGGGCCTTTCCTCCGCTTGTAAGTTGGGCTGCGGCATAGACGGATAGAAAGAGCACAGAAAGTATGGCAGCGAGTTTTGCTTCAGGCGATCCTGTTACGTCAGACACCAACGAAGAGAGGGACCGTACCCCCCGTTCATTTGCTGACTGTTGGATAAATTTGTACAACCACGCCCATGCAACAACCTGTCCCAACATGCTGCCTAACCCAATCCATATGATGGAATAGCCCATGGTGAAAGTAAATCCGATGTAACCGATGAACATGTACCCGGAATTCCAGGTACTCACTGCTGACAATGCTGCTAAGGCCGGACTCATTCCGCGTCCAGCTACAAGGTAGTCATCAGTCGTGTCTTCTTTTACCCACATACTAGCTAGGCCGACTCCTGCGAATGCGGACATGAATAGGATGAAAGAGCCTATCAGCACTAAATCCATGAACAGGTGCTGGGGCATATTCAATATCAATAATGGGTATGATATAACGCAGCATCAATCAGCCGGAGAATATGTAGATTCACCATGAATCAGGTTGAATTGAGGAATTTTACGCTGGACAAAGGGGCAGGAGAGGCTTTTGTAGTATCTCACATCATTCTCCGCCCATCTTGGAGGCCACTTCATTGGCACACTCAATGCAAATCTGCATCAATGAGGATGTCGATTTCTGGGACAACATTCTTTGTTGCAATTCGACGTCATAGCAGAGAGCAGAACAAATCTTCCAGATCAAATCAGATTGTCGCCTGGGGTCTTCGGATTGCGAATCATACTCAAAATTGAGGATGTGCCCCTTGTACATGCAGCTCATCTCCAATATGGATTGGAGAGGAGATAGCGTTTCTATGAATTCGCGATACTCTTTTTCGGAGTTATCCTGCTCGAGGGGACTGAGTGTGACCACATTCGCCCTGATGTACAACTTGCCATCAATCGGATTCCCGGCCTCTTCCATTAATTCCTCTACACCGGGGTATCGCTCCATGTCCATGATGTTGGGCAATACGGGTTGGATGACATCTTCAATCTCGAAAACAGATTCCGAGGTTATCTCTATTATGAGATTAGAACCTGATTCCTCGTAATCAGAAACAGTGCACAGCACACCCATTTTCGCTGGCTGGCTCCAGCCATTCAACTCCCCTGCTTTCGGTTCAGCTGCTATGTAACCGAATGGTTTTGAGTCGAGTATGCAATCATTCATCATCTGCTTGTATCTTGGTTCGAAGACTCTCAGGCTCCCATCGAAACCAGGGAAAAAATCTGGGCCTAGTAAAAAGAGGGGTAGGCTGTCAATCCTTTCCATGTTGTACTGAATGGCATTGTAAATTTAATGCTCTGTATACTCTTATTCCAACCCGATTCTATGCGTGGTTTTCAATTTAAGAGAACCACGGATGTTTCCCAAAATGATTGCGGGGTACCTCTTCCCCGTTTTCCAAGTGGAATTGGTATCCAGCAAGAACTGAATTAAGATATTTTTTTAGTCGCGGCCTGACCCAAAATATATGAGGAATGTATGCTATAAGGAATGGTAAATTCGCAAGCAGGTATGGGTAAACCGTTATTGTTAATTCTGATTTATCCCGCTCTTTGGAGTTGATTTCCCAAACCACATAAGATTGCGGGCCGCCTGCACTACCGATCAATAGCGTGTATCCGAGCCCTTCATTCCATGTCAAAAATTTTCGAGTGTAGTCAAGCCCATTTAGATACACGAGGCGGTCGGAATGATCTTGTTTCTCCCATTTAAGAACGTCATTAGATTTGCAAAAAGGGTGAGATTTGTTCAGGCTGCCCGGTTCACTAATTAATTGCCATAGTTCCCCAGGTTGACACTCAAAAATCAGTGAATGAGACACGGATAACCTATTTGTGTATTCTTTCATAGTCGAATCCTCTCGCTTTTCAGTCATAATGTATACGTGTTAAACAGCACCCCATGATTCATTCCAGAGGTTATTGTTGTGCGGAATGCGTTGTTCATTGTCTCAGTAATACTGGTATTGATATTGCCAGTTTCTGCAGAAGAAGAGACCTTGCCAATGGCCCAAAGCATCGAAGATGGGCGATTGATAGTAACTGCCAGTACAAATCCAAATTCATCATACGAATTCGTTCAAAATGGTACAACATGGGAGTTAGACCTCTCTACTCTTCCAGATGGTAAACACACAATTACCTTGCAATCTGAAGGAGAAAAACAGCTGGCAATTTTCTGGACAGGTGCCCAGTCGGAATTCGTTTGGGAAGACGCACTTATTCAGATGGTTATGGTTGATAGATTTGTAAATGGAAATACGAGTAATGACGGAGTATCGAGTGGATCATCTCATGAGGCCGACTGGCTTGGAGGGGACCTGCAAGGCGTAACCAAGATGATTGAATCTGGTTACTTCGAAAATCTTGGGATAAATGCCATCTGGCTTTCACCACTCAACACAAATCCCAATGGTTCCTACTTGGCTAGGGACGGAGTTCACCAGGTATCTGGATACCACGGATACTGGCCGATCGAACCACGGCAAGTCGATCCGAGGTTCGGAGGAGAGGAGGCTCTAGATGAATTGGTGAAAGCTGCCCATTCGCGAGGAATGCGAGTTATGGCAGATTTCATCATCAATCACGTTCACGAGGATCATGTATACTTCCAGGATAATCCTGGATGGTTCAATGAGGGTTGCTTGTGCGGCACCAGTGGGTGTGAATGGACAGAAAGGAGGCTTGATTGTCTGTTCATGACCTACATGCCGGATATAGATTGGAACAACGAGGAAGCCAGTGAGCAAATGGTTTCAGATGCGCTTTGGTGGATAGAGAGGTTTGATCTCGACGGTCTTAGAGTCGATGCCGTCAAACACGTTGACGACAAGGCGATAACTGCATTGTCCACGGCAATAAAACAACGCTTCGAGGGTACTGGAAACGATTTCTACTTGAAGGGGGAGACCGCGATGGGATGGGCTGGTCATTCATTGGAAGATAATCAGGAGCAGTATGCTACAATCAACAGATACATGTCCCAGGAAGGTTTGGATGGGCAGGCCGATTTCGTATTATACCATGCAGTTGTCGATAACGTATTTTCGAATCAACACATGGATTACATGCATCTCGACTACTGGACCAACAGAAGCCAGGATCAATATGTACAGGGAGCGGTAATGACGCCTTACATTGGCTCCCATGATACGCCGAGACTCATCTCCCGGATTGAAAATGATGGTACTCAATGGAATCAATGGGCAGATCAAGTTACGCCGGGCATTCCGTCGGATTGGGCATATGCCCGTATTGAACAGGCCATTGGGTGGTTGCTAACGACTCCCGGGGCGCCTGTGATCTACATGGGGGATGAATTTGGGATGCACGGGGGTGCTGATCCAGATAATCGGAGGATGCTTGACTTCAATTTGACTCAGCAGCAACAGGATTTGTACGACTTCACAGCATCACTCGGCAAATTTAGACTCGATAACGAGGCTTTGCGAAGAGGCACTTACTCAACCTATTACGCAGATACCAATCTTCTTGCATATGAAATGATATCTGAAGAGCAGGAATTGCTTGTTGTACTGAATCGTGGAGGTTCGATGACCCTCAATTTGGAATATGACAGAGTACTGTTAGGCGAGGCAACCCTGAGAGGGAATGACGTCGTTATACCCGCCTTCTCAGTCAATATCTTAGGCCATGATTCCGCACCAGATGACACACAAGCAATCGGAGAAGAAGAGCCTGGTGGGTTTGATGCCGGGAGTGTGCCCCAGGATAATGAAAAAAGCGGCTCGACGAGTTCAATCACTCTACAAAATGGCCTGATAATATTAATTTTTATCCTGTTGGCATTGTTAGTTCAAACCATGCGTAAGTCCTGAGATTATCATCTCCCTCCTAAAGGAAGTTACAACCCTTAACAGCATGACGTATCTAGGCTTTCCTGCGCGCAGAAACAGGTTTTTGCCGGTTTGATGTCTGCTCTGACGCTTCTTTCTTCGAACAGCTCGGTTACCCTCTGTAGTTCGCCGGTGTCGTCTCCACGGGCCTCTAGACAAAGCTTCAATCCCAGTAAGCCCCACATGTTATCTTTCCATAGTTCGATATCAGCTCGGTAAACTTCCTCGGCTTCTGCTACCTCACCTTGTTCTAGCAGCAGTGCCCCAAGGATATGGCGGACAGGCTGCATTTGCCCCCATGGCTCATTGTAGGCTAAGTTCAACGAGAGGTCGACCCCTCTACGAAGTTCTTCAAATGCAGCGGTGAAATCGTACGATGATCCGTTTTCCTTGGAAATGTACTGTCGTCGATATTCAATCTCTGCTTCAAGAATAGCGTCATTAACATTGAGGATCGAAGGACCCTCATTGGGATCTTGATACATGAAGTTGTTATGCATCAGGCGGCCTGCAAGGGCCGGATTCTTGAGTGCTTCTTTGAAAAGGGCTTGCTCAGCTTCTGCCTCCGTGACCATGCCCTTGGAGGCATAGGCCACGCCACGGGCATAGTGTTGAGTGGCGATGGTGGCTGGAAAGACATCCTTGTCAGTGTACATGGGTTCAGCAATTATTTCGTCCCACTTGCCGAATCTAACCATCACGTGCCAAGGCATTGTTACGTATGATTCCAAGAAAATGGCTCCCATAGGAATGATGCCTGCGAGCATAAACTGCACGCCGCTGTTCTCGTCCCCAGCAGGGAGAGTATCTACAGCTTTTCTGGCATACTTCAAGGCTGTCTCATATTGGCCATCGAACATTGCGCACCAGACGATGAAGTGATGGTTGTGCATGCGATAGAACTTGTAGAACTGCGATTCATTGCCAGTATTCTCCACATATCGATCATCGGCCTCAACAGCAGCGATATTGCATTCTATGGCCTCTTTCCACTGACCGACCCAAGCGTCGATATGGGAAGGCATGTGAACTAGATGACCAAGTCCGGGCATGCGGGTGCGAAGTACGTCAGCGGCTGGAAGGGCCTTTTCAGGAAAGGGGGACAGTTCGAGAGCATGGCAGTACAAATGACACAGTGCCGGGTGTACTTTCGCTTCATCGCTGTTTTCGAAAGCCTCTTCCATGATCTTCACGAGCAAAAGCGTGTTATCATCGGCGGGAGTTATCTCTCCTGTTGATGTATTTTTATCCCATAGTTGCCATGCCTTCAGGTTCATCAAGGCCTCGACATAGATGGCTGTCACGTCCAAATTGCCCTCGTATTTCTCGTACAGTGGCGCCATAGCCTCGGCAAAGGCTACGTTCAATTCGGGGTCGTTGCCCATGTTCAGCACAGAGGGGTCTGCTGCATCGCGAGCCTCCGCCGAGTGCCGTGTGGACAATGCCCGAATCAGATCTTGCTCCAACTCTGTGCAATGGCCCATAACAGAGAGGGCCTGCTGAATGGAATCATGACCTGAACCTAGACCTGGGGCCCAGTTGTAATTCGAGGATACGCAGTAAGAAATTCCCCACCATGCCATTGCGCAGTTCGGATCTGCCTCTGTGCATTCCGAGAAGCAGGCGATTGCTTGCTCGTGGTTGTAGTTCAGCATGTGGCCAAACCCTTCGACGAACATTTTCCGGGCTTCGTCATTGGCACATGTAACATTCATCGCGAATGAATAATTCTCTTCTTTTCCAAAATCGTAGCCCTCTGGTGCAAAACTCATGTCTGAGCGGCTGAAGCAGTGAATATAACTACAACTACAAATTGCTATATCTGTAATGAAAATCTAATCGAAAACCACCAGATTTTACTCATCATCATCAGGAAGAGCATTTTCTCCCATCAGCCGGTCCAGGTCCTCAAGTGCCTCATCGGATGGCTCAGTGAGTTCCTTGGATCTAAGATGTTCAGGGACCCTCTCATCCTCATCTTCGACGAATTTCGGTCTACCCTTGAGGATTCTGTAGATCAAAAAAATCGCAACCATGCTGAGGACTAATAGTGCTACATCAGCTGCTACGCCCTCGCCTAGTATAGTGGCCATATACGTTTGATGAGCGTCGACCGGATAATTACTTTGGTGGGGATGGGGCAAAACCGGTTGCTAGGGGAGCAACATACGGCAGCCCTTCAGAAAGTGGTTTTGCTATGTGCCTTCTGTGGCTGGGAGGTGGCTCGGCCCATACACCTGCGTTTCGTAGGGGCATGGATACCCATGATCTCTCGCGTTTCGTCTCGCATTTTGGGCATCGGAGTAATGATCTCTTACCCTCGCTTTTCATGGCGGAACCACAGCATATTGGGCGATTCTTGATAATCGGGACCGGATCGACCAAACACACTCTCTCAAGGTGTATTGAGCCGCTGGGTGAGCGAAGTCCGACCCAGCTTATGATGTCCCCGACATGCATAGTTCGAACCTCTGAATTTACATGGCCACCCTCTTTGAAAGCCACTAAAGACTCGTTCTTCCCGCCTGATATCGCTGTCATAGACACATGTCCGCCGGGGCCGATGACGGGCTCACTGGTAACTGTCCCGACGAAAATATAGTCCAGATGATCATCACTGCATTGATTTGTCCTATGTATCCCGAATTCAAAACTCTGTTCAATGGAATCCGAAGCTTGTAGATCATTGTGTGCAGCGGTAATTGAGGACTGGCTGAGGCCCCTGATGCCATATAGTACTGGACAAGGCGTCCTTGGCGCTATTAGGCACCTTCCAGTAGTAGGGTCCCTGTTGGCAAATGTACCGGGATGTCTGACAGATAATGATTCTATGAGTTCTGCATCAACAACTCTTGGACTGCCTACACGATCTGGATGTCTCCAAGCAACGAGTTCCCAAGTAAAATCGGAGGCTGGCCATGCAACGGCTGCTGATGCACCGATTGCTCCATGAGGGCTGTTGCTGCGGGAAATTACCCGATAATCGGATGCTTCAATGGATGATAATCTATCATCAAGGAGCACATAACCCCTGACTGTTTCCCAATACCATGATGCAGGGGCATTCCCTAACCCAACTACAATTGCTGGCCTCGATGCATTTCTAATTTCTGAATAATCTGGCTCTGGTATCCAATGCTGAAGAATTTCGTGGAGTGTCCCGATATCCTTCGGGTTGATTGAGATCAAGAGGCACAATGCGGCATTCCCCCGAGTTCTGCGTTCAGCGAAAGGCCATAGCCTGACCAGCCTCCTTTCTATCTCTTCTGCGGAATCGATGTTGTGTGTGAGCAAACTGGATAGCTCATTCAAATCGTATGTCGTACAGCCGCTTTCCGGATGATCGGTGTCATCCAGCCCTATTTTCACAATGACTCGTTCTGAATCAGACATCAAGATCGCTCCTTGTCGTCTATTGCCGTAATTGAAATAGAGCCTACCAGAAGGCCCCACTCGGCTTTCATCATACCCCATCCGTAGGCCAGGTGTGCCGCGGGTATAGTGATACAAGAAGCCAATACAGTACTTACGGATCTATGAGGGGAGGTTCCCAGCGCCGCGCCGAGGACGCATACCAAGAGGTAGAGAGAGATTGCACCTAGAGAGAAGTGAAATGACGCTCTGGAGGCGTCCCATTCGCCTTCAAGAGTGAACCAAAATTCCCACTGAGCTCCACCATTGGCTACACCGTATGCCAGAGCTAGGGAAGCAATAACAACGGCCAAAGGGAACATCTGGACGGCTCTGTGTGTGGGAGATCTCAGCGAGGGTTCCCTGTCAATTGCAAGTCTTCTAACGTAGCCATAATTACGGATTTGTTTCATCATAGGGATGAGGGCCGGTCGACGTCGATGAGGCATGGTGCAGGAGGGGTCAAGGAACAGCCGATGGCCAGCACTTACTATCTTTGAGTCGAGCAATACATCCTCAGCGCCAATAGCGCCTTCATCGAATCCCCCGACTTCCCTGAGTACTTCTGTTCTATAGGCGACATTGACGCCAGGATTATGTGTCACTTCGACAAGCTCTGCGTCCGGTCTCGCACCGTATCTGGTCCCAGCAGTCATGATGCGTGCTCCAAATGCTACATCGGTGCATTTTGATAGCCACGGGTCTTCGTCTGGAGCGAAATTCGTGCCGCCCACGCCTGCTACATTTTCATTGTCGAACCATCTAGTCAATCTCTTGACCCACTTTGAAGGTGGTATGACGTCATCATCTGTGAATAACGTGTACGGGGTTTGCACTTCAGACAAGCCATTGTTACACGCATCTGCCCTTGTTCGGCTGGAGTCGGCAATCCGTTGAACTCCAAGTTCCGAACACAATTCTGACGTTTCCTGATTGCTACTAGAATCGATGACTTTGATATCATAAGATCCGTCCGAATCCTGAAGAAGCCGCTCAAGTACTACTCTGAGTTCATTCGGATTGTTGATAGTTGGAATCAGAACCGTTGCGCGAGTGTCGCCCACTTCATCGTGATGCACAGTACTCGGATTCGGGCATCCTCTATACGCGTTGAGGATAGTTGAGCACCATGAAGGAGCCCGTCGGCCTCATGGTCAGCTACATCTCAGAGGCCGTTGGCGTGCATCCAGAGATGATGCGGATCTTCATTACCATAACAGGTGCCCTCTTCCTGGCGATTGAATTTCACAGGAAAAAATCAAAGGGGCGTTCCGTGTATGCCGCAGTTGGATGGCTATTATCCGGGATCTCAGTATATCTCTTAGCTGAACATTATGTAGAGATTGAAGATCCTGTCCTTGTGATCATGACATCGGTGTGTCTCCCTGCGGGTGTAGTTTTGGCATATGTTGAGATGAACGGTTCTCGACTGGATCCAACTCTTGTATGGCTGAGGGGGGCGGTTGCTTGGAGTGTAATTCCATACTACGTCGTGTATGCCGTACCCGCGCTTAACATGGGCTTCGTGGAGATGACGGGTTCGATCACTGTCTGGTGGCTAAAGGCGTCGGGGGCTGGTTCATACTCCTTGGGACCTATGATGGTCGATCTGGCTCAAGGCGGTCACATACTGACTACTGAGTGGGGTGGCAGCAGAGTCATACTTACTGAACCACTGGGAGAAGGAGGTTTCTACCTGCCCATGGTCGATTCGAGTGGACAGCCGGTTAGCATCGGATTCATACTTTCTTGTTCAGCGTTGCAATCAATGATTGTCTTCGTCGGGGCGATAGTAGCATTGTCTGGCGTGAGTTGGAAAAGGAAGGCTCGTGGATTGTTCATAGCGGTCCCAACCATATTCATTCTGAACGCTTTTAGAAACGCAGGGATAGTGTGGTTGCATGTAAATTACCAGGATTGGAGGTGGCTTGGCATGGATATCTTTGAATTCGCCCACAGTTATGCGGCAAAGGTGGCAAGCCTAGGGGCCATGTTCTTGATGGCGCTTGCACTCTTTGGGCTTCTTCCGGAACTTCACGCCCACGTAATCAGGATTCTGGAATTGCCACTCAGGAAGAAAGATTCACCTGGATCTTAGTCTCTCGTATATTTTTCCAGAGAGTGGCATATCGTGTTCCCATGCGAATTCCTTCATGACTCTAAGGGCCTCCCTCTCAAGGTCTGAGTCCCCGACAAAATCTGTTATTTCCAACAGGCCTTCCCTGGTATTGGCTTTGAATGCAGCAATGGGCTCCTCTTTGTGGAAAACGAGGTATGCTGATCCATATCCAAATCGACTACGGAGGATGGTCGAGAAATAATGGATCAAAGAGTCGCTTGGGGGTATCACCAAATCTCGGGTCTTGACCGCGCTGCTTCCACTTTCCAGGAGTTCCAATCTGCCCCAACATACGTCTTGCATGTCATCTACCAGGAAACCTCGGGTGAGCACGCCTTCTTCCTCGAGCCCCCTCATAACATCGGATATTTCCTCTGCTGAGAATGCTGATCCTGCGAGTCTCTCTGTTTGCTTCAAAGTCAGTATGGGGAAGTTCTCAACAAGGTCTTCAATATACTTCCTTTTGACGTCCCACAGGTCGACATTCTTCAGAGGCTGGACGGTCCTGAATCCGCCCCTGTAATCCTGAACTATGTGTCCCGATCGGACGAGGGGGGAAATTATCTTCCTGAACTCTGACCGTTTCAAGGCATGACGTTCCATGAAGAGTTCCGCATCATGATGTTCGTCGAAGAACTGTATCACATCCATATCCTCCTCTGGAGGCTCCGAGTTTCGTATTGTGAGGAGTCGCTGGAAATGCCCGTATCTAGCCCATATCAGGTGATGCCTCAGATTTGTGCCTTGATGTAGCTGGTGTGCAGAGGCCATCGACTGTAAATCAACACGATACATTTCGCACCTCCCCCTAAGGGCGAAATCGTCCCGCAATTCAGCGATATTCTCAAGTGCAATGGTCTCATTTTCCCATCTGGTTTTTTGATGCATGTTCTGGTGGTGGAAAAGGGCCCTGTAAGCGTCTTTCCTAGGTCTCGGCTGAACTACCCCTCCTCGGAGATAGCGCTCTCCGTCGCCCATGGAAGAAAATCCAAGGTCAGCAAGTACTGATTGAATATTCTCGTCACAGTCATGGACTGGAACCCCATTGAAGGCATGGAGGACAGAGATGTCGACGAGTCGATCCCGATAGTTATCGAGCATTTCACCGAATGCATCTTTGAATTCCTCAAGGTAGCTCAGAGGCACGTGGACGTCCTTTATCTCCAAGTAGTCATTTACAACGAACATCAGTATGCGACCGACTGGGTCTACACCCTTGAAAACAGGGTTATACCATCCCTGCCTGAGCACCAGACGTACTTCCTGTATAAATCGACTGCAGAAAGGATCGGACTGAGAGAGAATCCTCATCGATCTGTCTTCCTGCATTGGTGCTAGGAGCCTTTCTGCGTCCTTTGGCGAGGCGTAATAATCAGTCGGGTCTGGCTGAAGTGCAACGACCTTGGAAACTCTGCCGCTCGACTCCAGTATCCTAAGAGCCTCTGCTAGTTCCTCTACTGGCCTGCTGACGTAAAACCTGAGTATCTGAGGCTTTATGGGTCCGATTCTCTCTATCAGGAGATGTATGGAATCCTCGAAGCTCATCGGCTCTACAGCGCCGTGGACCTTCTCGATGTACGAGACGGACCGCTTCCTATTGGGCACCTTCTCGTATCTCTTTACCGTGGCGAGTTGCCTTTCAAGATTCGATAGTGCACTTTTGACTGTCCTCTGAACATGCTGGTTCTCCTTTCCAGAGGGATACATCTTGAGGAGCTTCGCCCTTGTTATGCCTGACTCGGGAATCTTTTCCAAAAGTTCCAATTCCATAGGACCGAGCCATGGCTCTGCTCTGAGTCCGAGAAGCAGGGGTATCTGGTTACGATGGGTGTATCCGACACGATTGTGGAGCAAACGCCCGTTTACGATATCTCTGTCGTGCTTTATGTCGATCCAGTCTCTGAATCGGTAGTCCTTGACTCTGTAGAGTAGTTCATCCCTTCGCTGGACAAAGACTAGGTCCCTTATAGCGTCGAGTGGTTCAAGCCTGCGCTCGAATGATTTATTGTAAATCAGTGTCTGGAGGGTCCTATAGTCCACTACATTCAGTTTCCCTCCAGTTATTCTATACTCGTCCAGTCGGAGAATGTACTCCCCCTCATCGGTCTGCGTGAAGAAGCCGATTGCAACTAGGTTCCTCATTTCAAGTTCTTGAAGCGCCGCATCTACCTGTGCCTTGGGAAATGGAAGTCTGTCAGAGATTGCGTCGAGCGTTCTGGGGCCCTCTGAACCCAACATATCCAAGAGTTTGAGTCGTAAGCAGTCTACAGCATCTGAAAGCTCTGTTTTCAACCACTTTTCTGGTGCGCCGCCGGTGAAATCCGATGCTATCTCAAAGGACAGCCCCCCCGTGTAGAGTTCTCTGAGGTCGTCCATTTCTGAGGCGCCTGAAACCGACAGAACTCCCAAAGTGCCATGGACTCCTGCCATCCTCTGGGAGAACCACTTGCCGTCTATCTGGTTGTTACCTGTTGATCGTATTTTGGTTATCCTACCATCCTCAGCTAGTTCGTGAACCCATGATCGGATCGTGTCTAGGCTGATTCCGGATAGTTTCTCGCTGTACAAGGGATGAGTCAGCTCCCTTTCAAGCCCCCCTCCTATGTCCATCAACCTGAGGAGCCCCTCTGCGTCAGAGGGAACTTCCACCTTGGACTGGTAATATGTGTCGAGTGACTCGCTATCAAGTTCGGTAGCTAGCGACCTTGCACCGAGAAGGCGACGGAGAATCTCTGGGTCAACGTCCTTGATTAGATAGGCGCGAGTCCTCAAAGATAGGAGGTCCTCGAAAGCGGACATGAATAGGGTCAGGCCGAGTGGGGACGGTATTTTCACTCGACGATGTACAATGCTTAGTGACTCTGATCCTCTTCCGGACATGAGTTCCCTCAACTCTTCAAGTTCCAGATCATGACGGGTGATTTCCCTCATAGCCTCCCTTATCAGCACGGAGTCCTCCGCCTGCTTGTGCTGTGTCAGCAACTGCTCTGCACGCTGTTGGAATTGTTTTGGGCTGATCTCGTCAGCTCCGATCCTCCGAGGATTTAACATGCTCCTCGACGAAACCTCGCGGAAACGCTTTGCAAACAGCTGTGTGTCGAGGAGGTACTTCCTGAGCACCTCGTCTGCCGTATCCGAGGAGAAGAGGTCGGTTATCGCGGAAACCTCCAAATCATGACTTAGCTTTATCATGAATCCATTCTCATCAAATGAAACCTCATGAACAAGGATTCCTTCACGGTCCGCCATTCCGGCGAACATGTAGCCCAAAGCGAGATTGAACCCTCTACCACGACAGGTTGTGACCACGTATGTAGGAAGAGGGCCCTGAATTTCCTCTATGAGTATGGTTCGCCTGGACGGGACTTGGAATGTTGTGGCTGCATGTTCGTCCAAGAACTGTGCTAGAGCTCCCGCAACTTGTTTACCTAGGCCATAGTTCTCCCGAAGGAATTCTGGCAGGTCGCCGGAAACCTTCTGCACATCGGAGACATTGGAAAGTAGTTCGAGAACCTCTTGAGACAGTTCGATTGACCTGCTATTGGCTTCGCCGGTCCAAGATGGTATTGTGGGTCTGTATCCTGTGGCAGAGGTAACGTTCACACGTGTCCCGATAATACTCGATACGCGATATGTCGAGCCTCCTAGGAGAAAAACATCCCCCCTTCTCAAACTAGAGACGAACGAGCTTGAAAGCTGTCCAACCATCGTGCCATCCGAGGAGAATACGAGGTAATTGTTATCGGGAGCTATTGTTCCGATGTTGGTGTAGTAAATCATCTGGGCGTAGCCTCTTTTTCCTATGGTGTTCTCTTCCCAATCTATCCACATTCGGCGCTCTTCCCCCAGTAAGTCCAGCACCTCGATGTAGTCATCGTAAGGCAGATTCCTGTATGGCCAAGAAGAAGTCACAAGTTCGTAGGCATCGTCTATGTCCCACTCAGAGACTATCGTAAGCCCTATCATGAACTGGGCCAGAACATCCAATGCATTCTCAGGGAATTTCAGCAGATCCATAGATCCCCGTAGAATGCCCGTCTGGAGCGCGGTAATCTCAAGGAGGTCATGAGATGATGTTGGGAGGAATCTTGCCCTGGGTACCCCGCCAACCTGATGTCCGGCCCTACCAACGCGTTGGAGGGCTGTTGCAATGGATCCAGGGGATCCGACCTGCACAACGCAGTCTACTGACCCGATATCGATACCCATCTCCAAGCTGGAAGAAGATACAACAGCTCGAAGATGTCCATTCTTGAGTCTCTGTTCGACATCCAAACGAATCGATTTGTCCATTGACCCATGATGCCCCTCTACTCCTTGGAGTCCCGCCAGTCTTAGCTTCTGGACGACAGTCTCTGTCATGCTACGAGTGTTGACGAATACGAGTGTGGTAGTATGAGCCTCTACCATATTCTTGATGACGTCGACATTGTAATCCAGCAATTCTTTCACGGGAACAGATGAGAATCTCGGAGTAGGCAGGAGTATGTCCAAATCGAGTCTTCTTGCACCAGATATTTTGGCTATTTTGATAGTCTGTGGCTCAGATTCCGTCTCCCTTGCATCGGACGCAACTAGGAACTCAGCGACCTTGCTTAGAGGCTCCATTGTTGCGGATATTCCTATTCTCTGAACAGGGGTTTGGATAACCCTGTCCAACAGAGCGAGGCTTAATGCGAGGTGCGTACCTCTCTTCGATGGTACGAGGGAGTGCATTTCATCGACTATCATCCACTTCAATCCGGATAATATCGGGCGGAATCTCTTGGATGCAAGTCCGAGGGCAAGAGACTCCGGCGTGGTGATTAGTATGTGAGGCGGACTTCTGAGGATCTTGTCTCTTTCTTTCTGAGTAGTATCACCTGTTCTAAGGCCCACTCTGATTTCCTTGGACCTCTTCGGAAGATATGATTCCCTGATTTCGTTTAGTGGGCCTATGAGGTTCTTTTGAATGTCATTTGCAAGGGCCTTGATCGGCGAAATGTAGACACATGAAACGCCATCCTCGAGTTTACCATTCATAGATCTCCTGACTAAATCATCGATTATCGTTAGAAACGCCGTGAGGGTCTTCCCGCTTCCTGTTGGCGAACAGAGCAAGAGGTGGTTTC
>MDTG01310496.1_pt1 | contig 14914 bp, 9 predicted proteins | sample 811421 | NCBI WGS metagenome assembly MDTG01 (sample SAMN05326645, study PRJNA326480) | marine metagenome | isolation source: seawater | place: Pacific Ocean: South East | collected 2011
AATCCCACTTCGAGTCCGAAGGAAACTTCCTTCGCTTCGACCGCTTCATGGAGCTCTGCCTCTATGACGGTGACCACGGCTACTACTCGAGTAACATCCGGGGGATCGGCTCGACCGGCGACTTCTCAACCTCTGCCACACTATCGTCCCAGTTGGGTCGCTCCCTCGCGGCGTGGATCAGCGCCTGCCCGGGCATCAACGACCAGCTGATCGAACTGGGCGCGGGTACGGGAGAACTGGCCCGGGCTACCCGGAATGCCCTCCGCGGGCCCTCTGCTTTCACAGCCGCTGGATTGCTGCGCAGGGTTCGCAGGAAGTCTCACCGTTATAATATTGTCGAGCGGTCTCCCTCGCTTCGAGAAGCACAGCAAAAAACTCTGGGCCGCCAGGCCCGCTGGCACAACAGCCTGGAGGAGGCCCTGCTCCAGGCGAATGGAAAGGCTCTCATCTTCTCCAACGAACTTGTGGATGCCTTCCCGGTCCGGGTCTTCCGCAATGACGATCCGTGGTCCGAACTGTTCCTTTCTCGAAGGGAGAGTGCGATTTGTGAGTGCTGGCAACCGGCCGAAGCCTTGCCTTCCTCCACGGCCTTTGCCGGTCCTTGGGCGGATGGACAGGTAGTCGAAGTCCACGAGAGCTATCACCAATGGCTCCAAAAGTCGCTCTCAGGCTGGAAGGAGGGCCAGATCCTGACCATCGATTACGGGGGTTCCGGCCGGGAAATCTACCAACGCCGCCCGGAGGGCACTAGACGGGCCTACTATCACCATGAGAGGTTGACCGGCCAAGATCTATACCGCCTGCCGGGGCGGCAGGATCTCACCGCCGATGTCAACTTTGACGACCTGATCGCCTGGGGTGAGGAGATGGGCCTCCATACTGTCAAACTGACTACGCAGGAAGATTGGCTGAAAGCATTTCGGGCGGATCCCGCGATGGCTGGCTACCTGACAAGCCCATATGGGGCCGGCGAGGCTTTCAAGGTTCTCCTGCAAGAAAAGACAACAGGGCCTGCGCAGCCCGGTTTTTAAGGCCTCGGACGCTATTAACCCCTTGACCGTGGCACCGCTGCCGATTATTGCCACCCCTCCGGCGCTTGAACGTCCGGACCTGAACCACCTCCATCCTCATGGCCACAACCGAAGTCATCCTACGCGAAAAAATCACCGGATTGGGCTCTGAAGCCGACGTCGTCAAGGTGAAGGCCGGCTATGCACGTAATTACCTCATCCCGACGGGCAAGGCCTATGAAGCCACCAGGGGAAACCTCCGTAACCTCGCATCTCTGCAGGCCAAGCGAACTCAGCGGGAAGCGGAAGAACTGAGCGACGCTCAGGAGCTCGCCAGCAAGGTGAGCCGCCTGCGCCCCAAGTTCACCCTCGAGACCGGACAGGGCGGAAAGGCTTTCGGATCTATCACGAGCATGGACATCCAGAAAGAACTGGAAGGCAACGGTATCGCGCTTGAACGCACCGCCATCAAGCTCGACCGGCCCCTGAAGCGCTCTGGCAAGAGCGAGGTGGAAATCAAGCTTCACCCCGAAGTCAACGCTATCCTGACCGTGACGGTCGAGACAGGCGACAGGCAGGAGGGTGGAAAAGGTGTAGCCGCTCCCGCTGAATCCTGAGCAGGACCCCTCGGCTTCATTATCCAAGTGCATCAGCGCATGCGCGGAAGCTTAGCCTTCCGCGCTTTTTTTGTACCACACGGAGTGGCCAGGTGCTTGACGGATTTAAGCCGATACCCGGATCAGCTCCTAACAATTCAAACGGTTCTTCCCCGGGTTTTCCACATTCCCGATCCTGCATCACCCGGTCCAACCGCCGTGAAAACATGCCCCCGGCGGACCGGGAAACAGTGGTCCACATTATGTAGGAAGGACTAAATAAATGTTGTGTGCGGTTAGATTCGCCTAATCCTGCCGGCACCAGATTTCCTCTCCCCATGCCCACCGAGCCCTCCAAGCAAAAGGATCAGGATTCCCCGCGCCTGCAGGTTGTCCCTCCTGGTGATGATGGTGCCACGCGTGCACTCCCTAATGCCACGGGCCCAGAGAAAAGCATCCTGAGCTCAATGCTTCAGGAACCAACCGAATATATCGGCGCTGCCGTCGAGGAGCACCTTACCGCCGAGCATTTCTATATTCCCTCTCACGGAACCCTCTTTAAAATACTCAACGAACTCTACGACAACGGGCAACCCGTTGAACTCGTCTCCCTTACCCAGCTTCTCAAGGATCGAGATCTCCTTGAAAACATGGGTGGTCCCGGCGAACTGGCTGCCATTTACACCTACGCCCCGACGGCAGCGCACTTCCAGCATCACCTCGCGATCGTCAAGGCGAAGCATATCCTTCGTTCAGTCATCTCCTCCTGCACCGATTCAATCAACAAGGCCTACGATGACCCCGAAGACGTCCAGGCCTTCCTTGACACCGTTGAATCAAAAGTCTTCGCAATCAAGGAAGGCTCCGAAGTGCAGGGCGAAGTCAAGGTAGGCGATTTGATCGAGGGCGTGGTCGAGATCCTCCAGCAGTTCATGCACAACGAGCGCCCCCTTGAGGGCGTTCCCACCAAATACACCAAGCTTGACGAAATGAGCAAGGGCCTCAAGCCCGGGGAGATGTTCATCATAGCGGCCCGGCCCTCCATGGGGAAAACCTCTCTCATGATGAACATCGTGGAACACGTCGCCCTCGATCAGAATGTGCCCACTCTTGTCTTTTCCTGCGAGATGAGCGCCCAGCAGATCGTGCAGCGCCTCCTGTTCTCGCGGGCACGCTACAGCATGGCAAACCTCCGACCGGGTCTGCAGCCCACCAAGGAAGAACTCTCCAACATCCTCAATGCTTCCAAGCAGCTGAAGTCTGCCCCCCTCTTCATCGACGACACCCCGGCGATCCCGATCGGAGATGTTAGGGCCAAGGCCCGCCGTAAAAAACGCGATGCAGATATCGGTCTCATTGCAGTCGACTACCTGCAGCTGATGCGCTCCCAATCACGCCAGGCCGAGGGATCCCGGGAGCGCGAAATCGCCGAAATATCGGCAGGCCTGAAGGCACTCGCCAAGGAACTCCAGGTTCCCGTGATTGTCCTTGCCCAGCTGAATCGTGGGCCCGAGCAACGTGGCGGAGCACCTCGTATGTCGGACCTCCGCGAGTCGGGATCCATCGAGCAGGATGCGGACCTGATTGGCCTTCTCTACCGGCAGGAGTATTACAATAATCCCACCTCGAGTGGAGACGATGCCGAGCAGGAGCAGGAGAACAACCTGGGGAAAGCTGAGCTCATCCTCGCTAAGAACCGGAACGGCCCTACCGGTAACGTGGAATTGACCTTCCTCAAGGAGCTCATGCGCTTCGAGACGAGGGCCCCGGAGCCGAATAACTGAGCTCCAGCCTACTTTTCGAGGCCATTCCCTCACCACGGGACCCTTCTGTTACAGAATCCCGATTCTATGACAGTCAGTCCCAGATTTTTACTCGCGAAACAGCCATCTTCCGGGGATACTTGAAGCTCACCGGGACAGTTCTGGCTGCCTCGGACCAGAAGGCGTACAATCCTACTCTTGAACTCCACGAGGTTACTTATCCAGATTCTGGTCGCTCTCGGGCTCCTGGAAACCCTGGCCGCACTCACTCCCTCCGACCTGGAGTTCTTCGAAAAAAATGTCCGCCCCCTTCTCGCGCAGCATTGCTATGAGTGTCACTCGGCGGATGCCAAGGAACTGAAGGGTGGCCTCCGCCTCGACCACCGCCGCGGCGTCCTGAAAGGAGGACACACCGGCCCGGCTGTTATTCCCGGCCGGGTGGGAAAGAGCCTCCTGATTCGCGCCATCCGGCGGACCGAGAAAGGACTTGAGATGCCTCCTCTTCATACCCTCGAGCCCGGGGAAATAGAAATCTTGGAAAAATGGGTGGCGATCGGGGCGCCGGACCCCCGCGATTCGCCTGCGCGGCAAAGCACACCTGGACAATCAGCCCCAGTTGAGGCCGGGAACTACTGGTCCTTCCAGCCGATCGCAGATCACTCCCTGCCAGAGGTTCTGAAGCAGGATTGGCCCAAGACAGGGATCGACCACTTCGTCCTCGCAGCGCTTGAGTCGAAGGGCCTCTCTCCGGTCGGGGACGCAGACAACGCGACGCTGCTGAGAAGAATATCCTACGATCTCATCGGTCTTCCCCCTACTCCCGAGCAGGCAAGACTCTTCCTCCAGAGCGCTGCTAAAGACCGGGAGCAGGCAATCAGGAGCCTGGTTGATGAGTTCCTTTCAAAGCCCGACTTCGGAGTCCGATGGGCTCGACACTGGCTCGACATCGCACGCTACTCCGAGTCCACCGGAGGCGGCCGGACGCTCCTCTTCGGGGAAGCGTGGCGATACCGCGACTACGTTGTAAATTCTTTCAACAGTGACAAGCCCTATGATCGCTTCATTCGGGAACAGATCGCCGGGGACCTGCTCGAGGGAGACAGCATCGCTGAGCAGCAGGACGCCCTTATCGCAACTGCCTTTCTCCTGCTTGGTCCTACCAACTACGAGCTGCAGGATAAGGCCGTCCTCGAGATGGATATTGTCGATGAACAGCTCGATACCATGGGCAAGGCCTTCCTGGGGCTAACGGTCGGGTGTGCGCGCTGCCACGACCACAAGTTCGACCCGATCACTACTGAAGATTATTATGGCCTCGCTGGCATTATGAAAGGCACCAAGGTCGTCATTCACAGCAATGTCTCAACCTGGAACAAACGCCCCCTGCCAGTTGCGGCGGAAACTTTGAAAAAATCTGAGGAGCGAAAAAAACAGCTCAACGCCCTCCAGCGGGAAATTGCGACCCTGAAAAAGAAAACCAGGGGCAGAAGGCCGACCGCAATCCCGGTCGTTGATCTGGCAGGCATTGTCGTCGACGACCTTGAGGCGACCCTCAAGGGTGACTGGACCCGCTCGACTTCCAATGCAGGATTCGTTGCCGAACACTACCTCCACGACGGCGCTTCGGAAAAGGGCGAGAAGCAGGTCTCCTACCGGGTTCGTATTCCCGGCGATGGTAAGTTTGAGGTCAGGGTCTCATACACCGAGGGGACGAACCGGGATCGCAAGGTACCTGTCCTGATCCGGCACGCGGACGGAGAGATCGTCAGATACGTTGATCAGACGAGGGCGCCTCCCATTGATGGCAGCTTCATCTCCCTCGGCACCTACGATTTCCTGGCCGGGGACTGGGAAGCAGTCGTTATCTCAAACCGGGGGACCACGGCTCACGTCATTGCCGATGCCATTCAACTGATCCCAGAGGGAGGTGACCCAGCCAGCAGCGGCAAGATATCCCCGGCTGCCGACCCAGTCGCTCCGGGCGCGGCAGAACGGAAAAAGCGAATCGAGGAGCTCGAGCAGGAACTCAAGCAACTCAAGACAGAAACACCTCTCTCTCCGATGGTCATCGCCGCTGAGGAAGGAGCCTCTCCGGGCGACATCAATATCGCGGTGCGGGGAAACGTGCACAACGCCGGAAGGAAGACCCCGCGCGGCTTCATCAAGGTCCTCCAGAACCGCCCCACCCCTTCCTTTGCCGCCGGCCATAGCGGACGCCGGGAACTTGCCGACTGGATTTCCAGTCGTGAGAATCCGCTCACGGCCAGAGTCTTTGTGAACCGTGTGTGGCACCACCTCTTTGGTCGGGGGCTCGTGAGCAGCGTGGACAATTTCGGCCACATGGGACAGCCCCCGTCCAATCCTGAATTGCTTGACCATCTCGCCATACGTTTTATCGAGGAAAACTGGTCTATCAAGATGCTCATCCGGGAAATCATGCTTTCCCGGGTCTATCAATTGAGCTCTGACCCGGAGCCCTCCAGGGCCCAGGTCGATCTTGAAAACATTCTCCATTGGCGCCAGAACAGGCGGCGTCTGCAGGCGGAGCCAATGCGCGACTCCATCCTCCAGATCAGCGGCTCTCTCGACTCCACGCTCGGAGGCTCAACTATCAAGCCCGGCACCAAGACAGAGTACGGCTATATTTTCCAAGGCAACCGCCGGACGATCTACACCCCGGTCTTCCGGAACACTCTGCCGGAAATGATGCAGGTCTTTGATTTTGCTGATCCCAATCTGGTCACCGGACAGCGCACGACCAGCAGTGTCGCAACGCAGGCCCTCTTCCTGATGAACAACCCGTTTGTTTCTGAAAGGGCCCGGCAAGCCGCGGTCCGACTTCTCCGCGAACAGCAGGGCACCCGGCCCCAAAAGGTGGAATGGGCCTACCAGGCAACCCTCGGCCGGAAACCCACTGTAAAAGAGACCGAGATCATCATCGCTTTTCTCGGAAATGAAGAAGACCCCGAGAGCGGATGGTCGCAGGTTTTCCAAAGTCTCTTCGCCAGCCTCGACTTCCGCTACCTGAACTAGCCAGACTTGATTATTGCGGGGGCGAACCCTAGGATCCCGGGACAGCAGGAAAGAACGACGCTCCCCTCAGCATGCACTCGCGCCCATACCTCAGTCGCAGGCAGGCCCTGTCCACGGTGGCCTGCGGATTTGGCGGGCTTGCGGCAGGAGCGATTGCCCACCAGTCGGCCTTGGCGGCCGCCCTCGGGACAGGGCACCCCGGGATTCTCCATCACCCGCCCAAGGCCAAGCGCGTAATTTTTCTGTTCATGGCCGGCGGAGTGAGCCACGTGGACTCCTACGACTACAAGAAGAGCCTGTTTCGCGAGGATGGAAAGATGGCCCGCTTCGACGACGCGCGGACCCTCGCTAAGACACGCAAGATAGTGGAGCATCGTGTAATGAAGCCCCTCTGGGACTTCACGTCCTACGGACAATGCGGGCAACAGGTCAGTGAGCTTTTCCCGCACACCGCAAAACATGTGGATGACCTGTGCTTTCTCAAGGGCATGCAAACCGAAGGGGTCGCCCACGGACCCAGCACCCTGTTCCTCCACACCGGATCCATCAATCTTGTTCGTCCCAGCATGGGCTCCTGGACCAACTACGGCCTCGGAACCGAAAACCAGAATCTCCCCGGCTTCATCAGTATCGGGCCCGCGATGGGTAACGGTGGTCCTCGCAACTACAGCAACGCGTTCCTGCCAGCCGCCTACCAGGGCACCCCCGTGGGCCGCGCCGGCATTCCCGCTAAGGAGGCTACCATCAAGAATCTCACCCCCCACGGAAAGAACCTGACGCAGCAGCGGAAGCAGTTCGAGCTCCTCCGCAGGCTAAATATCGAACAGGCCTCGCGTGCCCCCGGGGATGACAAACTGAACGCGGTCATCGAATCCTTTGAGCTTGCATGGCGCATGCAGAACAATGCTCCGGACGTCCTGAATCTCTCAGCGGAAACCCCTGAAACCCTTGCCCTGTACGGGATCGGCGAGAAGCACACCGACAACTTCGGACGCTATTGCCTCCGGGCCCGTCGGCTGAGCGAGGCGGGGGTAAGGTATATCCAAGTCAACTACACTGATAACAGTAACAACCCGGCATGGGACCAGCATTCCAACATGCCGAATCACCTCCAACATGCCCGCGCTACTGACAAGCCTGTGGCCGGCCTGCTGGAAGACCTCAAGCGTCGCGGACTCCTCGAAGATACCATCGTGTGGTGGGGAAGCGAATTTGGCCGAACACCCTACGCCCAGAACAAGGGAACGGGCCGAGACCACAATCCGGATGGATTCACGGTGTGGCTAGCCGGAGGGGGCTTCAAGGCCGGCACCTCCTACGGGGGAACCGATCAGTTTGGACACCATGCTGTGGAAGGACACGTCCATATGCATGATCTCCACGCCACTATTCTTCATCAACTTGGCCTCGATCACCGGAAACTTACCTACCGTTACGATGGCCGTGATTTTCGCCTGACTGACGTGCATGGCCGGGTCGTAAAGGAGATCCTGGCATAGGTTGGGAACGCTTCTCTCGCGCCGGACTCCGCAATGATGCCCATCCACCCGGTCCCACGCCACCGCGATGGGGTCGACCTCCCCGTCCTCTTCCCTGGCGAGGGCACCGTTCCACATAAACAAAGAGCCGGACCCATGGGTCCGGCTCTTACATAAACGTCCTGCAGAAGGGACTAGACGACCTTGGTCACTCCCGGCTGGGGGCAGGGATACAAGCCGGTGTCCGGATCCATCTTGGGGCCGGGGTCTGCATCCCACGCGTAGTTCTTGGGCATGATGCTGACCTCCGAGTTGATGGCGTCATCCCATTTCAGCTCTTTGCCCGAATAGGTCGCCATCCGTCCAAGGATCGAGGTCATGGTAGCATCCGCGGTGTAGTAGGCATTGTTGATCGGAATGTCTTCGCGAATATGACGGTGAAGCTCGTCATGCTCAACCTGGTAGGGGTTTTTGGCACGCTCATTCAGCTTCCAGATGATCTTACCGTCATTGTCGGCGATCCGACCAGGATAGGCCCGGCCTTTTTCCCCGATGATAACCTCGGTGACCCGGTTCATGCAGCCCCGCTGGTGACGACACTGGGAATTAGTGTAGCCCCCACCCTCATGTTGGAACTCCACGTAGTGGTGGTCGAAGATCTCTCCAAAGTCAGGGCCGATCCGGCGCTGACGCCCACCCATTCCCTGCGCCACGTTGGGGTGACTGCCCATGAACCAGTTGGCCACATCGATATTGTGCACGTGCTGCTCGCAGATATGATCTCCACACAGCCAGTTGAAGTAATACCAGTTGCGCATCTGGTACTCCATCTCTGTCTGCTTCTCCTGGCGCGGGCGAACCCACACGCCGCCACCATTCCAGTAAACCTGGCTGCCGAGCACCTTCCCGATCCGTCCTTCCATCACCTCCTGGTGAGTGGCCGTATAGGACTTCTGATAACGCCGCTGCAGACCACAGACTACCTTGAGCTTCTTGGCGTCCGCCTCCTTGGCCGCGGCAATTATCCGCCGGATTCCGGCCGCATCAGTTGCGATCGGCTTCTCCATGAAGACGTGCTTACCTTGCGAAACGGCATACTCAAACATCTCGGGGCGGAATCCGGGAGGGGTTGTCAGAATAACCATGTCCGCAACGGCGATCGCTTTCTTGTATGCATCGAAACCATGGAACATGCGGGCTTCGGGCACGTCGACCTTCTCCTTGAATCGACCCTTGATGTTGTTGATTACTCCCTGAACCTTGTCCGGAAAGGCATCCGCAACAGCTACCAGCTTGGCTCCTTCCACATTCAGGGTCTGGGACACGGCGCCTGACCCGCGTCCACCACAGCCTACGAGGGCTACCTTGATTTCACTTTTGCCTTCTACTTGCGCGTAGGAGGCGACGGGCAGGGAAGCGGCTGCAGCTGCCACCCCGCTGGATTTGAGGAATTTCCTCCGGTCAGATTGAATGGAATCGTCCATGGTATCGTGTTGTTTGTTTTAGAAATGCGCTTTGGACCGGACTCGCGTGCTACCAGCAGCCATCTTGGCTCCGACACCTTCGCTTTTTCCGCTCTTTTCTAGCGGGCCCTAGGGTGCGCCATACCGATCAGGCCTTGAAAGCCTTTTTTGTCTGGATTGCGTTCGCGTGGAGGATGTCTCGGATCCCACCAGCCGGGTTTCTGCCACTCGAGCCCTTGATCCCTGATCTCGACGGGTTGACCCTGCTCCCCGGCGGTCCCGAAATCCTGCACTGAAGGGCATCGAGCCCCCCGGGGCACAGCTTGTCCAGCGCGCCTGCCCGTTTAAACCGGTAAATCTTCAATTCATGGATCTGGGAGTTCCTGCAGAGCCCAGATTCTTCGTCCGGAGGTCCAAAAACCACTGAAGAAGAGTATCTTCAGTCATCAAAAGCGTGTTCCGGGCGGGAGCGCGTAAAGAATTCCACTCCTTCTGCTTTGACCGTCTTCCATCCGCGCGGTAGTGAATCTTCCATGATGCGAATCACCTCTGTTCTCCCGGCCCTCCTGCTTCCTTTCCTTGCCGCCAGCACCAAAGCACAGGATTTCAAGGTGGCCGGAATGGCCTTCAGTCCGCCTGCCGGGTTCGTCTCGGTCAAACCAACTTCCTTCATGCGCAAGGCCCAGCTCAAGGTTGGTGTAGATGCAGGAGAGGGCGAGGTTGTCTTTTTCTACTTTGGCCCGCGAGGCGGAGGCGGAGTGGAGGCCAACGTAAACCGTTGGTTTGGCCAGTTCAAGGAACCGCAGACTGAAATCAAGGCAAAGACCGAGAAGGGTGCTGCCGGCAAGATCCCGGTCACCTTCGTCTCAGCGGAGGGCACCTTTAAATCGGGACCCCCGAGAGGCCCGATTGTCGAAAAACCTGGATATGCTCTTCTCGGGGCCATAATTGAAGGCAGAGAAGGCGCCATCTTTGCCAAGTTCACCGGGCCTAAGTCGACAGTCGAAGCCTTTTCCAATGCCTTTAAGGGCATGATCACGAACGCAAAGTAATATTCGTCTTTCCGGACCGCCGTTCCTCTCACCATTCCCGGACGGATGACAAGTATTGTTCAGCCGTCTCCTGACTTCCAGTCTCTTGAAGGCGGCTCTCTACTCGGAATTCGGAGGGCCGGTTGAAGTCACCCACGTCCCGGACCCCACTCCCACCCCCACCGGGGTGGTCATTCGCGTCAAGGCTACCGGGGTATGCCGGAGCGATTGGCACGGATGGCGGGGGCATGATCCTGACATCAGGGTCCCACACGTTCCCGGACACGAGTTCTCAGGAGTCATCGAAGCTGTCGGCCGGCAGGTCCACAAGTGGAAGGCTGGCGACCGGGTTACTGCCCCCTTTGTGTGTGGATGCGGAAAGTGCTCTTTCTGTCAGGCCGGCGACCAGCAGGTGTGCCCCCGCCAGTTCCAACCTGGCTTCACGGCCTGGGGATCTTTCGCGGATTTCGTCATGCTGGAGTATGCAGACCAGAATCTTGTTGGCCTGCCCGACGAGCTTGACTTCGTCACCGCGGCAATCCTGGGTTGCCGGCTGGCGACCTCCTACCGGGCCGTTGTCCAGCAAGCCCGGATTCGACCAGGCGATTGGATAGCCGTTCACGGTTGCGGCGGCGTGGGTATTTCCGCAATCATGATCGCTCACGCCCTCGGGGCTCGTCCAATCGCAATCGATATTGACCGGGCAAAACTTAAACTCGCAGTATCCCTCGGTGCAGTCGACACCGTGGACGCTTCCTCCCCTGACGTGGCGGCCAGCGTCCGGGAGCTCACCGGAGGTGGGGCGCATAGCTCCATTGACGCTCTCGGCACTTCGGTGACGGCCCGCAGCTCGATCCAATGCCTGAGGCCACGTGGCAGGCACATTCAGGTTGGTCTCATGACCGGAGAGGCCGCCAATACCGACATACCTTTTGACCTCGTCGTCTCTCACGAGCTTGAGCTCTTCGGCAGCCATGGAATGTCGGCGCAATCATACCCTGATCTCCTCAGGCTGATCACCGAAGGAGAAATCGACCCCTCCCTGCTGACGGGCCGCACCACGACACTGGAAAAAGCAGTGCTCGCACTGGTCAGTGAAGACGCCTTCAGGGACCCCGGGGTCCTGGTGATCGACCAGGGGTGACTGGCATCCAGCTTCGCCCCTCTTTTCCCGGGTGTTGAAAGATCGTCAAGGCCCGCAAACACCGGGCGTTCGAGGGTAGGGAATGACGTCCCGGATATTCTGCACCCCTGTTACCATCATGAGCATCCGCTCGAAACCGAGTCCGAAGCCAGCATGGGGAACCGTTCCGAAACGCCGCAGGTCGAGATACCAGCCGTAACTTTCTTCACTTAGTCCATCCTTCTTCATGGCATCGACCAGCACGTCACAACGCTCCTCCCTTTGACTACCCCCCACGATCTCGCCTATGCCCGGCACGAGGACATCCATCGCGGCAACCGTCCTTTCATCCTGATTGCGGCGCATGTAAAACGGCTTAATTGATTCGGGATAATCATAAACTGTCACAGGGCACTTGCAATGTTCCTCGGTAAGGAAGCGTTCATGCTCCGACTGAAGATTCTCCCCCCACCCCACCGGGTAACTGAAGCTCCTGCCCGATTTCTCAAGAATTTCGACTGCCTCGGTGTAGGTAAGGCGGGCGAAGGGCCTTTCCGTGATGAACCGGAGGCGCTCTTCCAGGCCCCTGTCCACGAAGTTGGCGAAGAGTCCGAAATCATCATCCGGCCCCTCAAGCACTTCCCTCGTGAGCGCCTTCACGAATTCCTCCGCCAGATCCATGTCCCCGTCTAGATTACAGAAAGCCATCTCAGGTTCGATCATCCAGAACTCAGATGCATGGCGGGTCGTGTGAGAGTTCTCTGCTCGAAACGTTGGACCGAACGTATAGATATTGCTTAGGGAGCAGGCAAAGGTCTCCCCCTCCAGTTGACCGCTTACCGTCAGGTGGGTGGTCTTACCGAAGAAATCATCTTCCTCCTTGCCCCCCTCCGGCTGGGTCGTGACGTGAAACATCTCCCCTGCCCCTTCGCAGTCATTCGCGGTAATAATTGGCGTATGGACCCAGACGAAATCCCGCTCCTGGAAAAAACGGTGTACGGCATGGGCAAGGCGGCTCCTTGTTCGAAAAACCGCTCCAAAGAGATTTGTGCGGGGACGCAAGTGGGCAATCTCACGGAGAAATTCAGCACCGTGCCTCTTTTTCTGCAGCGGGTAATCATCCGACACCGTCCCGAGCAGCTGCAGGGCACTTGCGTGCAATTCCCACCTCTGTCCCTTACCTGGCGACTCGACCAGTCTCCCGACGGCCCGCACGGAAGCTCCGGTGGTCATGGCTTGTATTTGCTCGTAGCCGTCAATGCCCGCATCTGCAACCACCTGCACTCCACCAAGGCAGGATCCGTCGTTCAACTCGAGGAATGAGAACTCCTTGGAGTCTCTCCTTGTCCGGACCCATCCCTGCACCTCAAGGCCCTCAATCGCCTCTGCTGCACCGAGCACATCCTTTACTGACTTCCGCATGCAGGACTCTTTGCCGGCTTTCCATCTACATCAATAGAGAATACCGCTGGGCTCAGAATCATCCCCCAGGGAGCGGACCTAGCGCAGCCCCCCCGGCTTGGGCCCCTGCGCCTTCGGCTTTTCAAATTCGAGATAGGTAACACCCACCACCCGGTTCCCGGCCGGGTCGACCGTATCGACCCGCATCCGGCGCAGCGTATAGGCATCTCCGACTTTCATCACATCGGTAACAGCAAAGCGCTTCAGCGAACGCCCGCCCGTGTTGTAACCGACGATCTGGAGGAGGGCCTGGGACTTCTTGTGAACCCACACCTGCACCTGAGCGTAACGCCCCTCGTTGGTGGGATTGGCGAGACGGATCACCCAGCAGTCCTGCCCCTTGATCTTCTCACTGCCAGTGACTACGCCGTTGGGCCAGTACAGGAAGCGCATGGCGAGGTCTTCGTAGGAAAGATCCGTTCCCCCGACGGCCTGGCTGAGCTTGGTCTCCGGAAAACGGACCGTGCGGTCTTCGACCAGCTCAAAAAGATCATAATGCTTTTCGTTAAGCCGCATATGAAAGCGTATGGGTTTTCTGGTCTGCGGTTCGTTATAGCTCAGCTGAATGTCTTCTCCGCGTAGGTACAGTCCCACCGGAAACTTGGTTCCCTCCTTTCGTATATGGCCCACGAGGTCCTGATGCTGAAGAGTTGCTACATAGCGTGCTGTCTTGAGCAGGGCATCTGCCGGGGGCACACCTTCCGCTCCTCGGGTGGGGGCCGCTGCCATCGCCCAGAGCATCGCGAGAAGAAAGCAGGACTGCATCTGAAAAGGTGGACTCATGCTGGAATTTTAGCAGTTACCAGATTGAGACGTCAAGAGTCGTCACCGTATTCAAAGCTTTCGATCACATCTTCTGGCGGAACAGATCCTCCCGGACGGTAAATTTTTGGGAGTATCAGGCGACTTCCTGTTAATAAGCCCGATCTTGTTCACGATTCGGAAATTTTTTTTCGAATCCCAATCATTGTTGCTTGCGACGCACTCGGAGCAGGGACTTGGATACCCTCAACGTCCGAGCTGCCGACCAACCATGAGCCTCCGTCAACAACTGACTGACATCCTGCCCGACATCCTGCCCTCCAGTCCCAAGGAGGCCACCAAGGGCACAGAGTTAATCCGGCTCGTGCGTCTCCGCCTGGAAGGCGACTACTCGGACGCTTCACTACGTTATCACTTTTCGATCATGTCCTGCGACCCGGCGTCGCCCATCGCGAAGGTGGAAAAGGGCCAGGGGTACTATAGACGTGCCGCTCCAGTCCCAGCATTGGCCGGGGCGCAGGACTTGCTTTCTATGACGCAGGGTCGTCTCGACGACTTTGCCGGGGATCAGGGGGCCGTTGATCATGCCCTGCAACGAATCCGGAAATTCCGCGCCGCCGCAACGCGCTACTGCGAGGTTAACGGTCAGTTTCCCTATCTCTTCCAGGACGCCTTGGCGAAGGACTCCCCCTTCGGCAACCTGTGGAAATTCCCTGACATGGTTGTTGTCGACTGGGAGGCAGGGGAGCCTGCCGGGAGGGGACTCTCGCTGGATCACGAAACCCTTGCCCTGAAAAGGGGACTTGGCCTCCCTCCCTACCGTATCCAGTCGGTGACCCTGCGCCTCCTTCCCAACTACGAACTCTACCGTGAGGAGTTTTTTCAGGCCCTGAGCGTGAGCGCATGGTGCCAGGGAGGTGAGCTTTTCTATGCTGGCCCGATCGAGGACGAGGCCCTTGCGGACGCGCTCCGCCACCTTAGCAATCGTTTCGGCATCGGGGTGACGACCTTTGGACTCACCGCAGAAATGCTCGACGAATTACCCGGGGCCGAACACATCCTGACGGCTCAGCCTCGCGAGACGGAAGCCCTCATGGAGCGCTTCGATGTCCGCCGCATCGCAAGCCCGCAGCTCCGCGATCACTTAGACTGGGCCGCTCTCGACACCGTCCGCAGCGATAACGAGGAGGTGCG
>MDTG01220183.1_pt1 | contig 14912 bp, 13 predicted proteins | sample 811421 | NCBI WGS metagenome assembly MDTG01 (sample SAMN05326645, study PRJNA326480) | marine metagenome | isolation source: seawater | place: Pacific Ocean: South East | collected 2011
TATCATTGGTAACCTAACATTGGAAATATTCTTAAATAAAAGTCTAGAAAGAATTTTTTTTTGATATAGAACATTTTTTTTGTCTAAAAATATTTTAGATCTACCAGAACTTGTAGTACCAGAAGAAAAAAGAGTTGTTACAATTTTTTCTTTTCTAACACTTAAAAGATCATTTTCTTTAAAACAATTCACGTGGATAAATGGTAATTGATTTAAATTTTTTATATTATTTAAACCGTTCGATAAATTTTTAATTAGATATTTAAATTTTTTATTTTTTTTAGAATGATATTTAAGCAAACTTAAAATACTCTTCAAAAATGTTTCATTTTTCCTCATTTTTATTCTTATTATCCCTAATAATTTAATTTAGTAGCCAAAATATGCCTCTAAATAGTTTTAAAAATTAGATTTTAATGTTTGAATATTGTAAATTTTACGATTTTCATCACTTGACAATATTTTTCTTCTACCGTGCATGTATCTATGGTTATCAATCATACAAAAATCATTTTTTTTCCATTTAATATTTTGTGTTTCATTTTTACATATTTTTTTAATTTCTAGATAAATTTTCTTTGGCAGCTTATTTTTCTTATTAATGATCCATTTCAATAACTGAGGATCTCGATCTAGAAAAATTTGTAAGTGATTTGAAAAACTCAAGTTCTTTTTTTTTGTTTTTACTACAGCATATCTTGATAATTTTAAATTAATTTTTTTATTATTTGTATCTAAATAACAATCATCAACACCTGGATAATCTATAAACCATTCTTTTAATTTTTTTTTTTTCATTTTACTATTTGTTTTTTCAAAAGGTATTGACATGTAATAATTAATTGGATTTGCTAGAAAAAATTTTTTTGTTTGTGTTGTCATTTTCTTATAGACCTTTTCTCCATCACATATTGTTGTCCAACCACTTTTTTTTGGAGGTATGGAACAATAGAACCAAACTATCTCCGGCCAAGATGGGGAATAACTAGCCTCACTATGTAATGGCATTTCACATTTTCCCTCATCTACGTTTTTTATTTTATTTGAAAAAAATGAAGTTCTTCTTGCTGCATCATTTGCATAAATAGTCGTAAATTTTTTACTAAATTTTAAGAATTTTTCCGGAGAAGCATCAAATCCTTTGAATATTATAAAGCCGTGTTTATTAAATAATTTAGTGACTTCGTTTTTATTAATTTTAAGGAGTTGACTTTTTTTTTTAGAAAATATTATAATACCGCTGTCAGTATTTTTAGGATTAAAATATTTAATATTGAAATTTTTTTTATACATCAATTATTTTTAAACTATATAACCATTTATTATGAAAAAAAAAATTAAAATATCCTATTTAAAAAAAAATGATATAAAAAATTTTCAAAAATTTATTGCACATAATCACAAAAAAAACCATATTCTTGCTAGAAATAAAAAAATTTTAAATTGGTATTATTTTGAAAAAAAAAAGTACAACTTTTTATCAGCCAAAATAAACAATAAAATAATTGGTGTTCAAGGATATATTTCTTTGAGTAAATTTGATCCAAAATTAAAAAATATCATTTTTTTAGCATATTGGAGAGTTAGAAAATCCCAAAACATTGCTATTGGACTTAAAATTTTTAAAACAATCTCAAAAAATAAAAAATTTATGGGTGTTGTTGGAATTAGAAACGAATTGATGAATTACCATAAATGGCAAGGTTTTAAAATAGGGAAATTAAATCATTTCTTTTTTACAAATAACGAATTAAATAAAGATAAAAATGTTTTAAAAAAAAAAATATAATCATAATTTTTTAAGATTGAATTACAAAATTATTGAAATCAATAAATCTAACATCAAAAGAAAGATAAATAGTAAAATTTACAAATATCAATTTCCCATTAAATCAAATAAATTTTTGATTAATAGATATTTCAAAAATCCATTCTATGATTATAAAATTTTTTTAGTTCAAAATGATAAAATTGAATTGTTATTTATATTTAGAATTATCAAAATAAATAATTATAAAATTATAAAACTAGTAGATTTAATCGGTAAAGAGAACTCAATTAAATATTGTGGTAATTTTATTGATTTTATTTTGAGAAAATTTAATTGTATATATCTCGATTTTTACAATTTTGGAGTAGATAAAAAATTTTTAAAAAAAGCTGGTTTTATAAGTAGAAATGATACTAATGAAATTATACCTGATCACTTCGAACCTTTTGAATATAAAAATATTGATATAAATTATGCCTATAAATCAAAAATTAAGTTAAAAAACATAAGAATTTGCAAATCAGACGGCGATATGGATAGACCATCATTAATTTAATTTTTTTTTTAAAATTTCTCTAATTTTAAATATTGAAATTTTATTATTGTTTTTTGGAAATTTTTTCAAACAAAAAATTTTTAGATTATTTTTATTAAGCTGAGAATATGTACAAAGTTTTTTTATTATTTTTATTTTATGTAAAATTTTTTTTTCAATGCATACATATATTTTGTTTTTAAATTCCAAGCAGACATTTGTTCCTAAAAATTTATATAAATAATCTTCCAAATCCTGCAAATCAATCTTTATACTATTTATTTTTACGAATTTATCAGCCCTGCCAACAATATAGAAATTTGATTTTTTATCTTTTATTGCGATATCCTTAGTGTCTAATTTATATTTATTAGTCCTTTTTTTTGTAAGGTCCTTTTTGTTTGTAGCATAACCAATCATTACATTTTTCCCCTCATAAAATAAATTACCTTGGATGTTGGGTTTATGAATAATTTTGTTATGTTTATCTTTAATATATAGTTTGCCACCATGAACTGCATTACCAATGCTACCGATAAGTTCTTGGTTCTTTGTTAAATTAAGATATGAAATTCTTGGTGATGCCTCAGTCTGACCATACATATTAAAAAAATTGAATTTCATTTTTTTTGAAATATTCAAAAAATATTTCAAAACCTCGTTATTAGTTTTACCACCTGCTACTGCCATAAAACGTAAATGCTTAAATATTTTAATGTCTATCTTTAATTTTTTTAAAACCTCGAGTACTTGTGGAACAGCATAGAGTGTTGTTATATTTCTTCTATTAAAATCATCCCAAAAAAATTTTTCTACAATCGAATTATTACTTAAAGTGATTTCACTACCTTTTGAAAAATGTGAATTCAATACTGATAGACCAAAAGAATAACTCAATGGCATGTTTAAAATAACATTATCATTTGAACTGATTTTTAGGTATTTACAAATCTGGTAAAGATTTAAACGTAAATTTTCTTTAGAAAGCATTACAAATTTCGATGGACCAGAAATTCCAGATGTTGAAATTAACAATTTTAGATCTTTATTAACTTTATGTTTTTTCTTATTGATTAAAAAAATTCTATAATCATTAAATTGATATATCTTTCTTGCTCTTATTTTGTAATTATCTTCTTTATCAAGCGAAATTAAATAATTTGGATCAAATTTATTTATTAATGATTTTAGTTTTTTTTGATTAATATTTTCATCAATAAGAAAAATAACTGAGTCATTATGCATTAATGCAATATAAATAATCACAAAACTAAAATTATTTCTGACTTTTAAAAAAATTATCGGTTTTTTTACGTGATTCAAATTTAAATTTATTTTTCTTATATCTTTTAATATTTGCTTTGGTGTAAATGAAATGTTATCTTGTCTAATAATTATTTTATCCTGTAAACTTTTTTTTTTTAATATACCAAACATGATATTATTTAAAAAAAATATTGTTTAATTTTTTTGACAATTTTTTTTCTAGAAATATTTCTATCATCTATACAAATCTGAGTTTTAATTAGATTATCGTAATTTTCTAGTGCGTCAGACATTTTTTTTAAACAATCTTCTTTTGACATTGTAAGGTTCTTATCAATATCTATTGATAAAATCTTTAGAGTATTTGTGTATTTATTTCCTGTTCTTGTCATGAAATCGCCCAAACACTTAGATCTAATATTGATAATCTTTTTTTTAAAAATTACAGCATTTAAAATAGCACTTGATAATGAAAAAATAACAATATCTGCTTGTGGAATTAGTCTGAGGGTTGATTCATTTGCTATTTCAAATTTATTAAAAATGCTTGCTTTACTTTTTTGTTTAGGATGAAGAGCAATTATAATTTTTTTTCCAAATAATTGTGATATTTTTGAAAGAAAAGAAATTAAATTTTGATAATATTTATCAACTACCTCCTTTTTGACCACACCTTCTCTTTTTATTCTGTCGGTATGATCTATTGGCATATCAATAAATAAAATATAATCATCTTTGGAATTTAATTTTTTGTAATCAGTATTTTCAATAAAATAATCACAAGTAACACTGTTAATTTTCTCTATATTCCTGAAATAAGAAATTTTTAATAATGGAAAAAATTTTTCAATTTTGCTACTAAAACCATTATTAATATTTTTAATAATATTGAGATTACACTCAAACAATAAATCAATTTTTGGAAATAAATTTATTATTGTTAATATTCTGAATATATAATAAAAACCTTTGTCATAATAATGTCTATAAGCTTTATGAATATGTTTTAAATTCCATTCAATTGTGTTGTTTGTTCCAAAATTTCCAATGTTAAATATCATTATATTATTAGAATTTATTTTTTTAAGCAAAAAATAAATTCTAAAATATTCTATACTTTTTCCCAAAAAATGAATCGTTGTTAATTCTTTATTTTCAGAAAATTTTTTAACTTCGCCACTATCTTTAAAATTTATAATCTTAAAATTCTTGGGTAATAAATTCATATTTTCAAATTTAATTATTTTTTTTGTTAAGAATTTAAGATTTACAAAATTCATAACGTAAATAATTTCAAAATTTTCAGATAATTCGTTAAATAAGCTTTTATTTTGATTTGCAAGGTTTTTGAAATCTTTTAAAGCAACAACTATTGCCAGATTTTTTGATTTCGTCATTTAATTATATTTGAATTTTCTTTGAATTATTTCAGATAACTTAAAATCAATTTTATCATCAATATCTAAAGACTTAAGTTTATCCATTTTATAACCAACTATTTTTAATTTTCTTTTTAAGATATTCTTACATTTAATCATTAAGATAGCCGGTCCATTTTGAGCAAAATAAATCTTTTTTTTTTGTCTAAGTGGAACGAACTTTTTTTTTGATATTTTTTTTAAAAAATTTTTTTTTGTCATTTGAAAAATACCTTCTGGATTTTTTTGATGCTCCAGTTTATTAACTGATAAAAGGATATCTGGTTTGTATTTTAAAAATATTTTGCAACAATTATCAATATCAATTGTTTCTCTAAGTGGAGAAGTGGGTTGAAGGTATATAATTACATCTGGATGGTATTTTTTTTTTTGTAATATTTTAATGTATGATCAATAACTTGTTTTGCTGTACTCTTGTCATTTGAAATTTTTTTTGGTCTTAAAAATGGTACTTCTACCTTGTTTTTAATAGAAAAATTTTTTATTTTTTTGCAATCAGTAGAGACAACTATTTTATCAATAAACTTTGATTTTTTTGATGATTTAATTGTCCACCAAATTAAAGGTTTTGAATTAAATTTTTTAAAGTTTTTATTTTTAATACTTTTTGATCCTTTTCTAGCAGGAATTAAAGCTAAAAACTTCATTATTTGTAATTTAATTTTTTTTGTATCTTAATTTTTACTTTTTCTAAAATTTTAACAATTTTTTTTGAGGAATTACCATCGCCGTAAAGATTAGACTTTAAAGTTTTTCTATTTTTTTTTAATTGAATTGATATTTTTTTAAAAATATCCTCTGCATCATTTTTAGCGTAAATAATATTTTTGCCTCTCTCTCTGTTATTTTGCCTAGTTCCAACAGAAACTGCAGGTACACCAATATAACTTCCTTCTCTTACTGCTGAAGAAGTATTCCCAATCAAGCAAGCTGTTTTGTTTAATATATGAAAAAATAATTCATGATCTAAGTTTTTTGTAAACCACGTTTTTTTTGCTAATCCTTTTTCTCTCCACTGTCTTATTTTTGTTGCAATTTTGTCAGTTCCTGAATCTGGATTAGGCCAAAAAAATAATATTGGTAAATCAAATCTATAAATACCTTTTAAAGTTTCTAATATTTGATCTGAAGAGTCTTGATATTCTGTAGTTACAGGATATTGCATTACAGTAAGAAATTTTTTATTTAGATCAAAGTTTTCTCCCACCCCGTTAGCAAAAACTTTTTTATTCAAATTGACAATTTCACTCTTTAAAGATTTTTTGACTAAGTCAATTCTTGGGCAGCCTACATTAAATACATATTTACTCTCTTCTCCCATTTTTATAATATTCCTTTTTGCTTTTGTTGTAGCTGGAAAATGTATGTGTGATAATTTTGTAATTGCGTGTCGAACACTTTCATCAATTGTGCCAGAAACTTCTCCACCCATGGTATGAGCTACTGGTATATTCATATATGATGCTGAAATTACTGTCGCCATTGTTTCATATCTATCTCCAATAGTTAAAACTATGTCTGGTTTAAGATTTTCTAATACCGAAGATGTTTCTATCATCCCTAACGCTGTTGTTTTAACCATCGAAATCGGTTTATCTCCATCAACAAAGAAATGGATGTCACTACTTATATTAAAATGATCTTTAATTATTGATTTTGATATAAATCCAAATTTATCAACATTAGCTGAGCCTCCAGTCAGAATTTGAAGTTTAAATTTTTTATTTTTCTTTAATTCATCAAGCACAGATTTAATACTTCCGTAATTGGCTCTAGAATAAATTGCAACACAAACTTTTATTTTTTTTTTCATTAATACTATATACTTATATATTTTTGATACTTATGAAAAAGTTTATTTTTATCAAAGTTATGACTTAAATCAAAAAATGTACCTGCATTTTTTAAAAATTTACCGCAAATTTGTTTTTGTTTTTTTTGATATAAATCATGTGACACAGCCCCTATAATTGTATCAAATTTACCAGTTAATTGTGATAATTTTAAAATATCTAAGCTTTTTATTTTTTTTTCGTTTCGATCACAAATGTCATCAACAATCTTAAAAAAAACGTTATTCTTTCTTAGTAGTTTTGCAAATTCTAGTATTTTTGAGTTTCTAGTATCGTTACAATTTTCTTTAAATGAAGCACCTAAAATCAGAACTTTTTTATTTCTTGTTATAAGTTTAAATTTTTTTGCTCTTTCATAAACTCTAGAAATCATATTATTATTTATAGACCTTCCAGATGTAATAAAATCAGTTTTAATGTTATTTTTTTTACACGCATACATTAAATAATATGGATCAACACCTATACAATGCCCTCCCACAAAACCTGGTTTAAATGGCACAAAATTCCACTTAGTATTTGCAGCCTCTAAAATTTCTTTAAAATCTAAATTCAACTTGTAAAAAACATTTGAAAATTCGTTCATGAGTGCAATATTTATATCTCGTTGAACATTTTCAATTATTTTTGAAGACTCAGCCTGTTTTATTGAACTAACTTTAATTATCTTTTTTTTAATAATCTTTTTATAAATTTTTTCAATTTTATTCAAAGTGCTTTTATTATCTCCTGAAATAATTTTGTTTATATTTGAAAGCTGATGTTTCTTATCACCAACATTAATTCTTTCTGGGCTATAGCCTAAAAAAAAATCTTTTTTCCATTTAAATTTTGATACATTTTCAATTATTTTTCTACAATATTCCTCTGTTGCCCCAGGATAAACTGTTGACTCAAATATTATTGTTGGTTTATTTTTTTTATTTAAGTTTTTTCCAATGGCTATGCAACAATCCCTGAGGCTTCTCAAATCTGGTGTATTATTACTGTAGACAGGTGTTGGAACAGTTACAATTACAAAATTTACTTTTTCAAGAATTTTGGGTTCAGTAAATATTTTTTTTTTATATTTTTTATATTTTAAAATTTTAAGTAAATCATTAATTTTTGATTTTGATATATCAAAAGCATATGTCTCAAAATATTTTGATAAATTTTCAAAAAGTGGAAGCCCCACATAACCCATTCCCACCACACATATTTTAGTTTTTTTCATTATCTAAATACCATTTAACAAATTTTTGAATACCAATTTTATAATTGTGCTTAAATTTATAATTAATTTTTTTTCTTAGATACTTTGATGAACCATGAGTTTTGAAGACATCTCCTTTTTGCAATCCTTTATAAGTTATTCTAGCTTTTTTTTTTAAATTTTTTTCGATTTCATTTACATACTTCATTAAATTTACAGTTTCTTCTTTACAAACATTTACCTTGTCATCATTTTTAAATTTAGAGAGATTGGCAACTATTCCAACAACTGAATTAATAACATCGTCGATATAAGTAAAATCTCGGTAATGGTTGCCTTTATTAAATATTTCTATTTTTTTTCCTTTAAAAATATTGTCTGTAAATTTATATAGTGCCATGTCTGGTCTACCATATGGACCATAAACAGTAAAAAATCTCAATCCAATTACTTTAAAGTTATAAAGACTTGAATAAGCTGTGGCCATAATTTCATTTGATATTTTAGTTGCTGCATAAAACTGCACTGGTCTATTCTCCATATAATTTTCTTTAATAGGAAATTTTTTAGTGTTACCATAAACACTGCTTGTACTTGCATATAAAAGATTTTTAATTTTAAATTTTTTACATGCCTCTAAAATATTAAAAAAACCTAAAATATTAGATATGAGATATTTTTTTGGGTTTTTAAGACTAAACCTTACACCTGCTTGAGCCGCTAAATTTATAACAATATCAAATTTATGCTTTTTAAAGACTCTTTGAACTTTACCTTCATTTTCAATACCAAACTTATAAAAAAAAAAATTTTTATTTTTTTTTAAAATATTGTGTCTTTGATACTTTATTCTTGGGTTGTAATAATTATTCATATTATCAATTACCACAACTTGATTATTTTTTTTTAATAAAGAGTTGGATAGATGATACCCAATAAACCCACAACCCCCAGTAATTAATATTTTTTTCACTATTTTTTTATTCTAAGATAATTTTTATTATCATTTTTTTTTAAATCAGAAAATTTTATTTTTTTTAATTTTTGTATATCTTTTTTTGTTTTTGTTCCAATAATTTTTTTGTATATATCTGCTCTTAAACCATCACCAGGTTTTAAGAATGTTAGATCATTTAATTTAATTTGATGATTTTTTTTTAAGTCTCTTTTAGCAACAATACTTTTTTCAAATACTTGTTTCATCTTTTTTAATTTTTTCAAATTATTTTTATTAACTTTATTATCAATCATATTCCATACTCTATTTAAATTATCACAATATTTTCTAAAGTCTTTTGGTTCCATAGCAAATTTAGCATCACTACCAAAAGTATTTTTGGATAAAGTAAAATGTTTTTCAACAAATTTTACTCCTAGTGTTGCTGAACAAACTGAAGATAAATAATCTTTAGTGTGATCAGAATATCCTAATAAAACTTTATATTTTTTTTTGAATTGTGAAATAATATTCAATCCAACCATTTCATCTGGACAAGGATACATTGAAGTACACTGCATCAAACAAATATTTCTTTTATTCTTAAATATTTTCAAAGCATTTTCAATTTCACGAAAATTAGACATTCCTGTTGAAATAAAAACAAATTTTCCTGTTTTGTAAATTTTTTCTAATAATGGTAAGTTTGTAAGTTCACCAGATGCAATTTTATAAGCTTTTACCTTTAATTTTTCTAATATCTCTACAGCTTTAAGGCTAAAAGGAGAACACAAAAACTCAACTTTGTTAGCTTTGCATTCATTTATAATTTTTTTCCACTGGTTAAAATTAAATGAAGTTCTTTTGAAGTATTTATATCTATTTTCACCTTTAAAGTAGGGCGGATTTGGAGCACTTTTTAAAGTTTCTTCCTCAGATATATGCATTTGGAATTTAATTATCTTTGCACCTGCGTCGGAGGCAGATTTTATAGATCTGATTGCTAAATTGATTTTGCCATCATGGGTTGATCCAATTTCAGCAATTATAGAATTAGGTTTAAACATTAATTAGATTAAATTTCTTATCAGTTTTTAGATAAAAATTCATTTCCTTAAAAACTCGATTAATAGCCTTAATTTTTCCAATGTTCATAAGTCCAATCTTATTTTTTTTGATAAATCTTTTTTTACGATTTAGATTTTTGGTACCTCTTGATCTTTTTGCTTTAAGGGCAATATTTGAATAATTTTCGTGTTTTTTTTTTATAAAAGATAAAATTTTGTTGACATTATCTTTCTTAATTTTTTTTTTTTCTTTATGATTTTTTTTTGCAATTATGTATTCGAATGTGTCATATCCTTCAATTTTTTTATCAATAAAGTTTTCAATTTTAAACCTATGTTTGTTTAATAAATTATAAAGTGAATTTTTGGTAAAATATCTGTAGGTTATATGATTAAAATATTCTAGTGGAGATCCTTTAATTTTATCAGACCTCCACCTAAGAATTAATTTTCCATTTCTTTTTAATACTCTATTAAACTGTTTAAAAGTTTTGTTAATATCATAGGCGTGTTCAAAAGAACCTAGGGAAATGACGACATCAAAAAAATTTGATTTAAAAGATAAATTTTCTCCGTAACCATTTTTTACATTTAGACCAATACTATTTGCATATTTTACTGACTCTTTATGTGGTTCAATTCCATAACAGCTCCAGCCATTATTTTTCCATGGCATCAATGCTAAACCTGTTGCAGAACCATGGTCAAGAATTTTGCCTTTTTTTGTTTTTTTAACTTTTTTTGAGAAAAATGAAAAGACATTTTGTCCTCTTATCTTTTGTAAAGCTAAATATTTCTTTGAAGGCTTTATTTTTTTGAATGGAATTTTACCGTATTCTTTTAAGTAAAACTCTTTGTAATAAGCATTTGAATATCTTGGAGAAAGAAACTTATGTCCACAATTTTCACAAATTGATATTGGTAGATATCCGTAAGCTCCTGGTTTGTTACCTATTTTACCAATATTTTGAAAAATTTTATTTTTTGAATTTTTACAAATTTCACAACTTTTTTTCTTCAAATTATATTTTTTGCCATTAAATAAAATAAATTTTTTTTCAAAGTTTTTTTTATTTACCATCATTTTTTAACAGCAATCATTCTTAAATTTTTTCCATAACCAGATGAGTTAATCATAAATTGAAGTTTATCAAGATTCTTTTTAAAGAATTTACTATTATCACGCTTATTTTCTAAATACCAATTTATATCAAATAAATCTAACCCTTGAGTTTCCCAAAAACAAACTTCAAAATTAGCCTTTAAAAAAAATTTTTTTAATGTAATTGGTGTAAAATAAGTAAGGTGATGAGTGGGCCAAATGAAATGTGAATCTTTTTCACCTAGCATTAATCTTGTCGCTGATTGCCAGTTAGGAACATAGACAAATAAAAGGCCACCGGACTTAAGATCTTGATATGCTTTTTTAATAATTTTCATTGGATCTAATAAATGTTCCAAAACATCAAATGCACAAATAGCATCAAATTTATTTTTAAATTTTGATTTTAGAAAATCTTGATTTAATACATTTAAACCTCTTTTTTTTGCAAAACTTACTGCGGAGGGATTCAATTCTAGACCCATTGTATCCCAACCAACTTTGTTTGCTGCTTCTATAAAAAATCCAGTTGAACATCCAATATCAAGTATTTTATATTTTTTATTTTTTTTTAGAAAGTTTTTTAAAATTCTAACTCTCTCAGCACCAAATCTGTTTTTCCTGTAAACATGAGAATTTTCACCTAATTTTTTAACAATTGTTTGATATTTATATTTTTTATATAAATTTATATAATGATCATAATCAAAAGTTGGTGATACAAATACTAAGCCACATTTTTTACACTGAACAATTTTTAAGCTGTCTTTTTTGCAAACTAGTTTTTTGTTTGACGATTTACATGCAGGACACTTTCTTTCTTTAAGAAATACTTTTAATTTTTTTGGTGATTTCAAAAGCTTTGTAAGATCTTGATTTCTATTCTTAATCAAGAAATCATATGATTTTCGAGGTCGCAATCTTTTCAAATCAATGTCTTGATTTATATATTCAGAAAAATATTTTAAATCTAATCTTTTCACTTAATTGCCAAGAAGCCCATAAAATTTACATATTGTAAAATAGGTGTTACGTCTTTGAACCCTGCTCTTTTCATAAAATCAACATTCGCTTTGATTGTATATGGTTCCAGAACACCTCTGAGAGACTTTTCTTTATTTAATATATCCAAAGAGTTTAATCTATTTTTTGATTTAAAATCAAAATATAAAAAATTCATAATATCCTGAAATCTTGCGTCACTACCTCTAATTTTTTCAAATAATATAAATGCTCCTCCCCAATTCAATGATTTATAAATTTTATCAACTAATTTTTGTCGATTTTTTGGAGCTATAAACTGCAAACTGTAACTGCTTACTATTAAATCTGCATTCTTGAAATTTGATTTCGTTGCATCTTGCATAATAAATTTAGTAGATTTTAATTTTTTTTTCTTAGCAAATTTTATCATTTGCTTTGAATTATCTATTCCAAAATATTTAACTTTCTTTTCTTTGTTTTTTTTTTTTATTTTCTCAATTAATGAACCTGTAGAACAGCCGATATCATAAAAATTGCTTCCATCTTTTAAAAAAAAATTTGAGAGTGAAGTGGTTAAATCATGACTTAATTCATAAAAAGGCACCGATTTTTCTACATGTTTATCAAAATTTTTAACTACTAGATTATTTTTAAAAGTCCACTTATTATTTTTAGTTTTAATTTTTTTATCAAACTTCATTTTATAAGTGCCTAGTATAATCTATTTCTTATAAAATCAATTAATTAATAAATAAAGTATTTTATTCAAACAACATTTAACTGTATTTTTTTTAAATCAATTAATTTATTTACCTGATAATATCTGAACCAAATGAATGATTTTTCAATGTCATTTTCAGATTTATTTTTTAAATATATCTCTAAGATATCTTTTTTAAAAAAATTTGAATTTGTATTTGACTCTAAAAATTTAATAATCTCTTTATCAAGTACATTGTACACAAATTGTGAGACGGAACCTGGTTTTTTAAATTTTTGCTTTTGATTTGATATTTCGTTTGGTAGGTATATTTTGCTAAATTCTTTAAGTATTGATTTAGATTTATAATCTTTAAAATTTAATTCTTTATCTATATTAAGCATATAATTTATCAGTCTATGGTCTAAGTATGGCAACCTGATCTCAACTGAATTCATCATGCCAGAAATATCTGAATTTTTATTAAATTTAATAACATCAAATTTAAATCTAGTATAAATTTCTTCTTCCAAGATGTTTGAAAATTTTTTTTCTACTTTGTAAATATTTTTGTTTAAATTTTTAATTAAAAGAGTATTTAATATTTTTTCTCCAAATTTATTAGTAACAACTCCTCTTTTACCTTCATTTAATATGAAATAACCAAAGGCTTTTTTAAAAAAAGTAGAAGTTTTAATATTAATTTTATTTTTTAAAGCAAATTTAAAAGCTTTTAAAAACTGTAATTTTTTTAATAAATGAAAAAAATATAAAAGATAAAATTTATCATACCCACAAAAAAATTCATCAGCACCATCTCCAACTAACAAAACTTTAAAATTTTGATTTTTAACTTCTTGTGTCAAAAGAGATTGATAAAATAAATTATCTGAAACAAAGGGTTCATCCATCATATCTAAAAATGAGTCAAATTTTTCTTTTAACTCAAATTGATTAACTTGAACCATATGATTTGAAATTTTAAACTTTTTAATTCTATCCCTGATTATTCCTGACTCATCATTATGAATAAAATTAAATTTTAAAGAAAATGATTTTAATTCTTCCTTAAAAAATTTTTTTAAAGTAAAAAAAATCGTAGAAGAGTCTATGCCCGATGACAAAGTTGTAGATATTTTTACATGGGAATTTGTGTGCTGTAAAAATGAATTAATTAATATATTTGAGAAATTTTTTTCTGAAAATTTTGTTTTTTCTGAAAATTCTATTTTCCATATTTTATCTATTTGTTTAATGTCATTTTTTAATTGGTATATAGAACCCTCTTCTAAAAGAAAAATATCTTTATAAAATGTTTCGTTCTTAAAATCACAGTTACCTCTTATTATATAGTTAATTGCATAATTAGTGTTTAAATCGAGATTCTTGTTTTGAGATTTTATAACATTAATGAGTGATTTTTGTTCACTTGAAAAATAATATTCTGAACCAATCTTTGAATAATACAAAGGTTTTAATCCTAGTCGGTCTCTTGAAATTAAAATTTTTTTATCTAATGTATCGTAGATTAATAATGCCCACATACCCGACATCTTTTCAAAAAAACTAAGCCCGTATTTCTGATATCCTGCTAAAATGACCTCACTATCACTTAACGATTTAAAAGTATAATCGCTTAAAAATTTTTCTTTAAGATCTTTATAGTTGTAAATTTCACCGTTAAATACAAGGATATATCTTTTATCATTACTAACCATTGGCATATCAGCATTGGAACTTAAATCTAATATTTTAAGTCTATTAAAGCCCATATAAATTTCTTTCGAAATGAATCTTTTTGAAGAATCAGGACCTCTATGATTAATTTGTTTTAAATGATTGTCGTAATCTGTCTCTGCTAGATTGAGACCATTCTTGTTGAAGGCAACAAATATTCCGCACATAATTAATGTATAGACAATATTTTGAATTAGTTAAATGAAGAACATGAAAATTTGTTAAAATAATATCAAAATTTTTTAAAATTTTTTTCAGTGCATAAATCAAGCCGATTGAGCTATTAGTACTGGTCAGCTACACGCATTACTGCGCTTCCACATCCA